>Ga0335396_10000391_pt1 | contig 59872 bp, 53 predicted proteins | sample FRY02_FD_205743 | JGI IMG/M metagenome (GOLD analysis project Ga0335396, IMG submission 205743) | Freshwater microbial communities from Lake Fryxell liftoff mats and glacier meltwater in Antarctica - FRY-02 (spades assembly) (version 2) | ecosystem: Environmental > Aquatic > Freshwater > Ice >...
CTGCCCTTACTCAATTGTGGTGTCATCGCAATCAACTTAACAGCCTTGATGTTTCAGCCAATACGGCTCTTACTGAGTTGTACTGTTCCGACAATCAATTGACAAGCCTTGATGTTACCGCAAATACGGCTCTTACCGTTTTGGTCTGTTCCGGCAATCAATTGACAAGCCTAGATGTTTCCGCAAATACGGCTTTTATTAGTTTATTCTGCTCCAGCAATCAATTGACAAGCCTTGATGTTTCCGCCAATACGGCTCTTATTAGTTTATTCTGCTCCAGCAATCAATTGACAAGCCTTGATGTTTCCGCAAATACTGCCCTTACTCAATTGGGCTGTTCCAACAATCAATTGACAAGCCTGAATGTGCAAAATGCAAATAATACCGAATTACGCTCTTTTAGGGCCTATGACAACCCAAACTTATCCTGCATCCAAGTGGATAATGTGGTTTGGTCAACTGCTAACTGGACGGCTCCTTATAAAATTAACGCTACCGCAAGATTTAGCGTAGCTTGCACCGCAAAATAGATGATATTATAACAAATCCTGCATTTCCATCTACCTAGACCCCTGTAACGAAGAACTGTTTATAGAATTACCTGCATATAAAATCATTGTTGTCCGATAAAACTAATTAAAAAGAAGCCAATATAATTGACTTCTTTTATTAATCGTAATTTTGAGTTGCAAAATTCCAAATACGATAAGTAAAAGCAACTATTTTCAAAAAAATTTGTTTTCGGACAGCTACGGTCTTTAATCAATGACAAAATCATCAAAAAGTATATTATTGATTATCAAATATTTAGGGCTTTAAAAATCTTGATTTAAATTTTTATCGGACAATAGTGGTTTATTTCCTAAGATTTACATCAACCAATGTAGACCCCATCTAACGTACAATCCATAATTGTGTTGCACATGGGGCTGTTGTTTTTGGTAGGTGTCGAGTAGCCCATATCGAAACTCAGGAACAAAATAAAGACCAATATTTCTACTTAAATTCCATCTTACACCAAAATTAACAATGGCGTCCACATTGAAATAGTTGTAATCGTCTTTGATTGTTTGTTTTGTTTCGATTTCTTTATCGAATTCGTCTTTAACAATAGATGTGAATTGAGACGCCAAAAACATTTTCGCAGCGAGACCCACAGAACCTTGAATTACAAAAGTATTGCCCCATTGAAATACAGCTTTTATTGGAACAGTTATATATTGCTTGACCTTTTTATAGAGCAAAAAAGAATCTGTTTCTCCACTTGTGTATTGAAAGCCAATTTGGTTATACTCTGCGCCCAACTCCATCATCAATGTTTTATTCATTAAAACGCGATAACCCAATTCGAAGCTACGCGTCCATAGGGTTCTCTCATTTTCGCGAAAGCCTAGTGGCTCGCCAAAAAGCCCTTGTCGAACAGCCAAAGTGCGGTATCCAAGCACGTTAGATGTACCCACAAAAAATTCATCTCCAGTTTTTTTAATTTCCTTTCCTTTACTGTTGGTAAAAAGTATTGTAGAGTCACCTTCTTGAGAATTTTGAACCAATGAAGTATCAATTTGGGCTAAAAAATCAGGGGCACCAAAAATGATGAAAAACAGAATTGCAAATAAGGCACTTGGTGTTGCGTTCATGGAATGATTTTTGAGAGTATTTTCGCGTAAAATTAATCAATCTTGGGAAACATGGACAATACGACAAAGACGAGCAAAAAGAAAAAGTCGTTGGTTAAACTCATATTAAAGTGGACGGGCATCAGTTTTCTGTTCTTGTTGGTCGTACTCATTGTGCTACCAATTGTCTTTCAAAAGAAGATTTTCAATGCAGTTATTGACGAAGCAAACAAAAGCTTATTGGCTGATTTGAGTATAGAAGATTATGACTTAACCTTTATCTCGACCTTTCCCAATATGACGCTGAATCTAAAGAATGTTCAAATTACTGGGCGCGACCAATTCGATGGGATAAACTTGATAGATGCCGGTTCGATACAGGCCAAGTTAAATCTCAAATCCTTATTTACAGATGAAATAAAAATAGAACGAATTGTGCTTCAAGACGCCAATATAGATGTTCGAATAACTAAAGATGGTGCAGCAAACTACGACATTACGGCACCAGATTCTTTGGCAGTTGCAGATGCAGAGCCCACAAAATTTGCGCTGAAGCTAAAATCTTATGAAATCATCAACACCAACATCAACTATATAGACGAGGAAAGCGACATCAGAATGGTGGCGACCCAGCTCAATCATGAAGGATTTGGCGACATGACTCAGGACATTGTAGATTTCGAAACAAAAACAAATATAGAAGCCTTGACTTTGATTTATGAAAGTGTTCCATATTTGTTGGCAACACATACAGACGCCGTTTTCAATATATTGATGGAAACGACCGCTGATCGCATGAAGTTCACTTTAAAAGAAAACGAGTTGAAGTTGAACGATTTCGCCACATCGTATAATGGTTGGGTAGAAATAACTGACGATTATATGGATTTCGATTTAACCTTAGATGCATCAAAAGCTACATTTGCTTCTTTCATTTCGCTTATGCCATCGGTTTATAAAAGCGGTTATGAATCCATGATAACCAAAGGAAGTTTTAAAATGAATGGTTACTTAAAAGGTAAGATGACGGAAACTAACATGCCTGGTTTTCTCTTTGATCTTACCGTTAATGATGCGGCATTCTCCTACCCTGACCTACCTGCTGGATTTAAAAATATACAAATTGACCTTTTGGCCAAAAGAGACGCAGGTCCAAATCTCGACAATACCATTGTGCATGTGAAAAAGTTTAATTTGGACTTTTTAGATAATACCATTCGCTCCGATTTTTATTTGACCTCTTTGATAAGCGACCCAAACATCAAGTCGAACGTGGTAGCTAAGGTAAATTTAGGGTCTCTCGACCAAGTGATGCCGATGTTGCCAGGCGAGTCTTACAAAGGTAAGTTGGATGCAGACATGCATTTCAACGGGCGAATGTCGGCCATTGATCAAGAGCGCTACGAAGATTTTGAAGCAAATGGATTCCTGAAACTGATGAACTTTGAATATGCTTCGTCAGATTTCACAAAACCCATTTTGGTACATGAAATGGACATGGAATTCAGTCCACAGTTTTTGGCTTTAAACAAAGCAGATTTAGAAATTGGTAAGTCAGACCTAAAACTAGACGGTCGTGTAGACAATTACATGGCTTATCTGTTTAAAGATGAGCTACTTGATGGCAATTTTAATTTAAACTCCAATTACATTGATTTAGATGATTTGATGGGCGTAAGTGCAACGAGTTCTGAACCATCTTCGTTAGAAGAAACGCCATCAGCCGAAGACAGCTATGTAGTTCCAGGCAATTTAAATATTGATTTGCGCGCCAACGTTGCCAAAATGGATTACGATGGCATGACGTTTACCAATCTTAATGGAGGTATTGGAATAAAAGAGTCGGTAGCCACCATGAACAATATTCAGATGGGCGCATTTGGAGGCACGATGGGTTTGGATGGCTCGTATGACACACGAAATGCACGCGAACCTAAAGTAGATTTGGATTATTCCATGAAAGATATTGATGTGCGACAGTTGACCAATGAGTTTTTGACCATAGAAAAGCTTATGCCTATTGCTAAACATGTTGAGGGAAGACTGAACACCAACTTCACACTTAATAGTGCCCTAACAAGCAACTTGGATTTTGTTTTAGAATCACTCACTGGTGGAGGAGATTTTTCAATGAAAATGGTGAAGATTGGAGATTTTGAACCTTTGAATAAATTGAGCAACGAATTACGAATGCCAGAATTGAGCAGTCAAACACTCAAAGATGTTGCAGCATCATTCAGCATCAAAGACGGTAAAATAAACCTAAAACCCTTCAACCTTAAAATGGGCAAAATCAAAGTAGAGAAAATTCAGGGTTGGACTTCAATTACACAAAACATGAATTACACCATGACGGTGATGGTTCCTAAAGAAATGATTCCAGGAGATTTGGTAAAACGCATAGAACAAGGATTGAGCAAATTAGGAGGCATAGCACAAAAATTAAATCTCGCGACCTTACCCGCCTTCATTCCTGTAGATGTAAAAGTTGGTGGAACTGTAAAAAAGCCTGAGGTAAAAACAGATTTTGAAGAAAGTATCAAGCGCTTGACTGGCAATTTGAAAGACCAAGTAACGGATTTGGTAAATCAAACTGTGAATCAAATCAAAGATTCGGTAACTACAATTGTGACTGATAAAGTGGACGAGGTGAAAAACGACTTGATTGAGCGTAAGAATAAATTGTTGGAAGATGCACAAAAGCAAGCCAATCAGGTAAAAGCTACAGCTAAAAAACAAGCGGATGCCGTGCGAGCCGAAGCCAACAAACAGGCTGATGACGTTGTCGCGCTTGCTAAAAATCCAGTAGAAAAGAAAATTGCTGAGAAAAGCGCCAAAAAAATACGTGAGGAAGGCGAGGAAAAAGCCAAGAAAATTGAGGACGCAGCCAACAAACAGGCAGATAAAATAATGGCGGAGGCGAGAGAGAAGGCAGATAAACTCAAGTAAACACAACTTTTTTGTAAGTGCATCGTTTGCTAAAAGTCCTTAAATAATTCGTACATCCAATTTAATTTGTTATGTTTGGACATGAAAAGTATGCTGTTCGTTTTGCCGACTTTGTTTTTGCTTCTTTCTGCCAAAGAGGACAAAGGACTAGTGAATTTTTCCAACCAAGAACTTGTCATCGAAGAAACATTCTTCACCTTAGACACAGTTTGGACGCCAGGAGTTAGAAATAAATACCCGCTTTTTCCTTACGACAACTACTTATTGATTAAAGACGGAATGGCCACTATGATTGTTGAGGAAAACCGTGCTTTCTCATTTAGAGGACCAATCAACAACGTAGAGATTTCCGATAAAAATGGAAAAAGAACCACTCAATTTGCTGTCAGGAATGCAAAAATACGTGTTGAACTTCGCGAACAAGATAGCACACGATATGAAATCTACGTTTATAAATATTTGGATAAATATGAGCGAATGTTTGCGGCTACTTGGATTGACTTGTCCAAGGTATCTTTAAGTATCGAAGAATGATTTTTGATGAACAAGCAAGAGCTCAAAATATATTTGTTAGAATATAAGAAAAATAGATTGACCAAGCTAGCCACAGAGATGATTGCAGAATTTCGCACGGCTCCAGAAAGATGGTCCGCCCTGCATGAAATTTCGATTTGTATAGATTCTCATCCTTATCAAGAATACGCTTCATGGCTCTGCGGTCATTTGGTTGAAGAACTTTACAGTGGCTCAAATACTTATAGAATAGAAGAAATGACTGACTCTTGGTTACTAACAGAGAATCAATCTGTGCGAAGAAATCTTTTAAAAATCATACTAAAGGTTCAGCCTGAGCATAGAAATGGTGAAGTTCTTGATCGAGTGTTGCATTACTTGGGTTCGCCCGATGAGGCGATCGCTATTCGGTCCTATTCCTTTTCGATGCTCACTTCAATACTCAAGGATTATCCTGGATTGACACATGAAATAGACGCCATTGTTGATGCTTTTCCTGAATTATTCAAAATGCCCGCTTTACAAAGCTGTTTGAAACGATACAGTCGGTTAAAGGAAATCCCTATCATAAACTAAGAATCTTTCTTCCCTTCTAACCTGTAACTGTATTGCAGCATTATCGTTCTTGGTGGCTCCGGCCGCAAAGGTCGAAGCGAGTAAATGCGATTGAAAACATTGGCAGAAATAAGCGCCACTTTGTGTGAATTATTGATTTTATAACTCACCCGAGCATCAAAAATTGGGTGACCATTGTTGTTGTTGTTAAAATAATTCATGTACATAATTGGCTGAATCGTACCAGTACTGATGGTGTAGTTTTCAAATTCCTCAATGGCCGTATCCAAGTTAACCAATTTAGAGAAATACTTGAATGACACCCCAATAGAGAATTTATCAAAAGAATATTCTGCGTCAAATTTGATGTTATGAAGAAATCTATATTTTAAAATACCACTTTCAGGGTTGAGGCTGGTGGTGTTGTAAGACAAATCGTTATTGAATAAATCTTTTGCAAAAACATAATCTGGCTCGAGCGAAACAGGGACGATATAGTTGTAGCCAAACATAACTGTGAGCTGACTTTTTTTAGAAATCTTCGCCAAACCTTGAATAGACAAATCAATGCCCATTACACGGGAGCGACCCGTGTTAATAAACTTAAATCCTGCTGGTGGATTTGATCCGAAATCCCAAATACCGAACAAATATTCAATTGTATTTTCATAGAGCTGCATAAATCCTGCGACATCAGCATAACCATAAAACTTACCAAATTGAAATCCTTGTTTGATTCCAGCTTCGGCATTGCTGCTCAATTCTGGCATTAGCTCGGGATTGGGAAACATGCCTAAATTTCCGATACCTGTTCGAATAAATCGTTCTGTAATTGTTGGAAAACGATAGCCCTGACCATACGAAGCCCGAATGTAAGTTTCTTGGAAAACTTTGATGCTCACCCCGCCACGATAAATTGGTTGAATAACGGCTTTATCATTATTGAGTTTATAGCTCTCTAAGCGAGATCCGATAGAAAAATTGATGATTTCGTATATCTTCTTTTCAATTTGTGCATAGCCAGAAAAATTGTGTAAGGTATTGTTTGGCGAACCAGAACCGACATAAAGCATAGCATAAGAATCTGTATAATGCGAGGTTAGGCCACCAATAAAATCAAAGCCATTGATGAAATTATACGTTCTCTGAAATTGGTAATCCACATAATAAGTAGTAGCTTGATTGTCTTGTCCACCGCTCATTTTATTATCGGCGTGCAAAATTCTTCCTCTTAGGCTGTGCTTAGATCCAGTTTGCTGAAAAAACTGCACAAAAGGGTCAATATAGCCGATAAACTGTTCTTGCAAAAATGCAGCACCTGGATAGGCGCGATACAAACCTGTTGAGTCATTGAGCCAAGCAAAGGTCATCACACTTCTAGCAAGCATCAAATTACCATTGATGCCATAAGAGAGGCCCGTAATTTTTTTCGATTTGTGGCGCAAATTGAAGTTCACTCTTGCACGATAGGCTGCCATTTGCCGGTTACTAAAATTAGAAATCGTATCAAAATCTGGCGGATTTGTCCAATAAACGTAAGCAGAATCTTTGATTGGCGGCCCCATATATCCATGGTCATAGTTCAAATTGGCTCCTAAAACGATGTCCCAGCGCTTGTAACGTCGCGAATGCAAAAGATTCACGCCATTTATGCCGGGGTAAGCGTCAGTCCAGCCATCTACGCCAGTTGAAGGGAAAGTATATGCCCCCGAGTACATGTTTATTTTTGTAATCGGTTTGTCCTTCGGATAGGCAGTGCGTATATGGATTGCTCCTGAGAGCGCAGAAGATCCGGACAAAACAGAACTGGCTCCTTTAATCACTTCAATTTGTTCTATGTTCTCTACAGGAATAAACCCCCATTCAGGTCGACCAGCATCACCAGAAAGCATGGGCATGTCATCAACAATCACGGCAACTTTTGAGCCCACGCCAAAAGTAAATCCAGAGCCTCCACGAATTTGCGGTTCTCCATCCAAAATGTTTAGGCCGGGGGTTTGGTCTAAAATCGTTTCAACGCTTCTCGTATTTTTGTTTTCTATAATCTCAGGTCTGATTACCTCCATCGAGACCGTGATTTCTTCCAAGGGTCTATCAAACTTACCAACAGTAATCTCGACCATACCAGTAGTATGAGAATATGGCCTTAAGGCAAAGTTATGATTGTAAGTATTATCTGCTTCGACTTCAATGGACAGTGTGTCATTCGTCATTCCAGAAAAACGACAAATCAAGGTATGATTGCCAGCGGGAAGAGTCAATTTATATACACCATCCAAATTGGCTTGTGCACCAATAGATGGATCGGAACGTAAAATAACCGTTGCTCCTACCAAAGGCTCAGCATTTGTTGCGTCGCTAACCACACCCGTAACCAAAGCATTTTGTGCCAGGCAAGCAAGCGCAGGAACAAGCAGAAAGAAAACCGAGAAAAGTCTAAAAATCTGTTTCAAAAGGGTAAAAAATTATACTTTGACAATTACCACTTTCTTGGTCAAAAGACCAGAATCACTAGAAACACGAACAAAATAAACACCTGTTTCCGGAACGGCCACAAAAGTTGTCTCCTCTTTTGCAACACCATAGGCAATGGGTTGACCAAGTGCATTGTACACTTCATATTGACTTCCAAAAGGCATATCTCGAATCAAAAGAGAGGAATTCATCTGAGCTACAGAAAACTCCTTAATCACATTGCCGGGGACATTGGCTATATTGTAAACCAACTGCAAATCATCAAACCAAGCGATAGAACCAGTAACTGCAGAAGTGCTATCACCAGAAGTAAGTACCACCAAAATATATTCAGGACTGTCTGCGTTCGCATAATTAAACGGAACAGAAAAACGCACCCAAGAAGCGGAACCTTGAACCATATTAAAACGTGCTTTACCAACAACATTAGCAGCAGTACTTCCTTCGGGCAATTGACCATCACCAGTTTTGTGAAGCATTACTTCTACCTTACCTTTATCTACTTGACCGCCGGCTGAAGATGGTTGGTATTTGTACCAGCCAACTAAGCTATCAGGGCGTGAAATAAAAGGCGTATTCCATCGAGCATCATTAACATCAGTAAAAACATATCCATTTTCAGGATTAAAATCTGCGTGAACTCTGCCATTAGTTAAGATTCCATTGGCTACAATGCCAAAAACAGATTTGTTCTCTAATTTTATAGAGAAACCGCCATCGCGACCTGTATCTTGCGAAATTACAACAGGTGCTTGTCCTGATAACAGAGAATTATCAGATGTTTTCAAGGAGCTCCAATTCACTGGTTCACTTGTGGCCCCAGAGCCATCCCATGTTTCAAAACCTGGATTTACCAATTGTTGCTGCGACAACAAAGCGGGTGCACATAAAAACATCAACAATAAGTTGAGTAAATATTTTTTCATGACTGTATTTTAGTTGGTGCAAACGTACATAATTTTTTTTTACAAAACACCACTTTTGAAAGCACTCTTTTTGAAGATAAAGACAAAAAAAACTCTCAATGAATGGCCCATTTAACTTTTTATCAAAATATATTTTAAAAAAGTAAAAAAAAATCTTTCAAACAGCCAACCGTTTGGTATTTTGTTTCGTCTATATACTAGAACAAAGCGATTGCAATGATAAATCAAACAGTTAATATCAAGAAATACAACGAGGCAAACTTGGTTTTAAGGCATTTCATACAAAGAAGTGCGCGCTTACTACCGATTTTTGCAGAGTTAAAAACCCTGAAATTAAAAGATTCAGAATCAAGAAGACAATTTGAAGCAATAGCAGAAATGTTTAAGCATTTCAATTACGATGATGAGACCTCGAGGCATTTAATGAACAGTGACATTTTGGAGCGTGTACGCACTACATTTTGGGCAATTTACAATGCCGAAGAATTGTCGTCAAAATCGTCCGACGCATTGTTATCTCACTTTTTTTCAGAATATCAAAGTTTGTTGCACAATTGGAATCTCGTTGAATTGAATTAAACCTCGCTTCTTCGAGTAAATCACTCATAAAAAAGGCAGTTTATATTTATTTTCAGAAGTGGGAAATTAATTTTTCAACATGTCTAAAACGTCATAAATCAGGTTAGTTTCGTATCCTTTACCTGCTAAAAAACGCATAACTTTTTGTTTTTTGATCCACGGATCTTTCTCTCTAAGCAATTCGGTAAATTTCCTTTGCGCTAGATGCTCAATACGCTTTAGATATTCGTTCATATCAATATCATCCAAAGCGTATTTGATAAATTGAGCTGACACATACTTTGCTTGCAGATGGGCTTTAATTTTAATTTTACCCCAGCTTTTTATAGCAAATTTGCCCGAGGCATAGCTTCGGGCAAATCGTTCCTCATTAAGGAAATTATTGTTTTGTAATTCTAAAATAAGGACTTCAACTTGTTTTTCAGACAAATCGAAGGATTTAATTTTTTCATGAACCTCATGTAAGCAACGCTCCTGATAAGCGCAATAAGACTCCAATTTCACTTTGGCTACTGCGTATTCAGCGGGGGTCATTCTATCAATTCTTCGTGGTTTTTATTCACAAATTTATACGATAAGAGCGGCATATCAGATATACCTTGTACAGGAATCCATTTTTTCAAATCGAGGAACCAACGCACTTGCTTAGAAATAAGTCCTTTTTTGAGGTAGGCCTCAACATAAGGATGCACCCAAAGTGAGAAACGTTCAGACCGTCTTTCTTCGATCAAACTTCTGATGTGGTTTTCAATTTCTTCAGCCAGCAAAATGGAGGCTTGAACTTCGCCTGTACCGTTGCAAGTTGGGCATGACTCAGTAGTTTTAATATCAGTTTCAGGACGAACACGTTGCCTTGTAATCTCTACGACACCGAATTTTGAAGGCGGGAGAATATTGTGTTTGGCTCGATCAGATTTCATGTACTCTTTCAACTTTTCGAACAACAGCTTGTTATTCTCTTTGTCGTACATATCAATAAAATCGATAGCAATTATTCCGCCCATATCCCGGAGGCGCAAAATTCTAGCAATTTCGAAAGCCGCTTCCATATTGGTTACAGTAGCGTTGTCTTCTTGTCCTTCTGCTCCTTTTCTATTCCCACTATTTACATCAATTACGTGCATGGCTTCAGTGTGTTCGACAATCAAATAACCCCCTGAAGGCAGCGGCACTTTCTTACCGAAGCACGATTTGATTTGTTTGATTACACCGAATTTTTCGAAAATATTCACTTTACCGTCGTAGGATCTGATGATTTTTTCTTTACCTGGAGCAATTTCGGAAATAAACGTTTTAATGCTTTCTAAAGCTTCTTGGTCATTGACATGAATTTTAGCAAAATCTTCATTAAGCATATCACGAAGCAAAGCAGAAGCCTTATCAATTTCGCCTAAAACGCGAGTTGGTGGTTTGCTATTAATCACATTTTCAAACATCCGTTTCCACTTGTCCAACAAATTTTTCAAATCTTGGTCGAGCTCCTCAATTTTCTTGTTTTGGGCAACTGTACGAATGATTACGCCAAAGTTTTTAGGCTTGATACTTTGAAGGATATCTCTCAAGCGATCACGTTCGGAACCCTCACGGATTTTTTGCGAGACAGAAACCTTGTTAGAAAAAGGCACTAAAACGATGTAGCGACCAGCCAAAGTAATTTCTGAACACAGCCTAGGACCCTTGCTTGAAATCGGTTCTTTGGCGACTTGCACCAAGATAGGTTGGTTGTGAGCAATAATTTCGCTCACTTTTCCTTCTTTTGGAATTTCTTTTTCCAAATGGAAATATAATAAATCTGATACCTTTTGTTTGTTATTTAAGGTATCTTTCAGGAACTTGTTAAGAGAATTGAACTGAGGGCCAACATCAAGATAATGGAGAAAACCATCTTTTTCATACCCAACATCTATGAAGGCGGCATTTAGCGAATTGGCGATTTTTTTTGCTCTTCCGAGATAAATATCACCTACTACAAATTCGCTGGTGCTCTTTTCAGCGTGCAATTCAATCAACTTCCCATCACGTAAAAGTGCGAAACGCGTTTCTTCTTGACGCGCATCAACAATCAGCTCTAAACTCATGGAAGTGATTTAACTAAAAACAACAAAAGTACACGACTTAGTCGTGTACTGTAGAACTTTATGAAACAGCATTTCTAAGTTTCAATTTCGCTCATCACCGAGTGGTGAAGTAAAGGATTACTTCTTCTTCTTGTGACGATTTTTTCTAAGTCTTTTCTTACGCTTGTGCGTAGCCATCTTATGTCTTTTTCTTTTTTTACCGCTTGGCATAATTCTATATTTTGAATGATTAAACTCTTATTTCGCTAGTACTTTAAAAAAAGCACCCCCTAAAATTGGGAGTGCAAAAGTAATAAATAAAAAGTATTCAACAAGTATTTGTCAAAAAAAGATTAATTCACCTTTACATTTGTCTTCACTTGTTCAACGAAAGTTTTAGACGGTTTGAAAGCTGGGATATAATGAGCAGGAATTAACACAGAGGTCTTTTTAGAAATATTTCTTCCTACTTTTTCAGCACGCTTTTTAGTAATAAAACTTCCGAAGCCTCTTAAGTAAACATTTTCACCTTGAGCTAAAGAGTCTTTCACTGTTTCCATAAACAACTCAACAACTTTTTGAGCTTCGCCTTTTTCTAAACCTAACTTTTCTGAAATATTGGCAACGATGTGTGCTTTTGTCATAACAATTTGATATTTGTGTATTAATTCTACAATTTCGGGTGCAAAAATACAAACATTTTATTGATTAGTTTTGTTCTCTAATCAAATAATTTTCAGATTAATGCGTCAATTTTCAGATGCTCTACAATTTTGGTATGCGTCAAACAAAAGAGATTTGCCTTGGCGGCACACACAAGAGGCGTATTTGATTTGGCTTTCAGAGGTCATTTTACAGCAAACTCGTGTACAACAGGGTCTCTCATACTTTCATAAATTCGCTCAAAATTTTCCTACGATTCAGGACATGGCAGCTGCAAAAGAGCAGGAAATATTAAATCTTTGGCAAGGATTGGGTTATTACAGCAGAGCGCGCAACATGCACAAAGCGGCAAAATTTATTATTGACAACCACAAGGGGAAATTTCCTAAATCATTTGATGAACTGCTTACCCTTCCTGGGGTGGGAAATTATACTGCAGCGGCTATTGCCTCTTTTGCTTTCGATTTGCCACATGCGGTTTTAGATGGAAATGTGTTTCGTGTTTTGAGTAGATATTTCAATTTTGGGGAATACATTAACACTTTGACAGGGCAAAAACATTTTCAAAAGTTGGCCAATGAATTGTTGGATAAAAAAAATTCAGCGACACACAACCAGGCGATGATGGAACTCGGCGCAATGATTTGCACACCCAAAAACCCAAAGTGTGACTTATGTCCATTGATGGATTCTTGTGAAGGAAAAGCGAAAAACACATGGTCTGATTTACCACGCAAAAAAGGTAAAATAAAAGTAAGAGAAAGGCATTTAAACTATTTCGTTTGTTTGGAAAACGACCGTTTTTTATTAAATAAACGTGGAGAAAAAGACATTTGGGCCAATATGTATGAATTTCCATTACTAGAAGGAGAACAAGTTGACACGGCGCATTTGGGAGAAATTAGGCATATTAAATCTATTGGACACAAACTGACGCATCAAAACTTGAAGGTTCATTTTTATGTCTTACCATCGGAAAAACTCAAGAGATTTTTTCCTTTGGCTGAATGGGTTGATTTGGATGAATTAAAAGACCATCCTTTACCTCGGGTAATTGAGAGGTTTATGGAAGAAGAGTTTCAGTTAAATACTAAGCATTAATTCTTCTCGTATTTTTACGATTTCTGAGAAATCGGGTAAATTACTTTTAGGATTCCATGCAGCGGAGTGGAACCAATTGACTCCGGTTTCTTGAAGAAATTTAATATTTTTTGAGCGAACGCCACCGCCCGCGACAATCTGAATACGGCCATCGGCGATGGTTTGAAGTGTTTTTAATTTTTGGGCTCCAGAAACCGCATCGGTCAATCCACCAGAAGTCAAAACGCCAGAAAAACCCAATTCAATCAATTTCTCCAAGGCTATTTCAGCATCTTTGACTAAATCAAAAGCGCGGTGAAAAACACAAGGCTTGTTTTGCGCGGCATCGAGTAATCGTTTACATGCGAGGTAATTAAATTCATCATCCTTTGTCAAACATCCCAAAACAAAACCATCAGCACCCAAAGCGTTGCATTGCTCAATTTGGTTAATCATGGTTAAAACCTCCTCTTCATTGTACACAAAATCACCACCTCTAGGGCGTATCATGATATGCATTGGCGGTCGTTTTTGTAAGAGCAAGGCGTGCTCAATATCGGCGAGTTTCGGGGTAATTCCACCGAGGGCATAATTTTCACAAAACTCAATTCTGTGAGCACCAGCTTCAACTGCAATTTGGCAGGCTTCTAACGAAAAACAAGCGATTTCTAAATATCTCATTAGTGCACGAGGTAATCAGAATCAATCAAAACATTTCCTGAATTGTCGTATTTGGCAAAATTGAACCCTCCTTGAATACAGTAAGCCCCATAATTTCCATGAATATCCAGAGCGATGAAGCCTACTTGCAATTCTTTAACGTTTTTTTTGCGCATTTCGATTTTGCGAACGATGCGACGCACTGCTTCTTCGCAAGCTTTTTGTGGAGACAATCCTTGTCGCATCAATTCCACGACCAGATGACAGCCAGCAACGCGAATCACCTCTTCGCCATGGCCCGTTGCCGTTGCAGCGCCCACTTCATTATCAACATACAAGCCTGCACCAATAATTGGTGAATCTCCAATTCTCCCATGCATTTTAAAGGCCATTCCGCTAGTGGTGCAAGCACCCGAGAGATTTCCATGTTCATCCAATGCAATCATGCCGATGGTATCGTGATTTTCGATATTTACGATTGGTTTATATTCGCTCGTTTCCAGCCATTTTCTCCAAGCCTCTTCAGACTCAGGGGTCAACAAGTTTTCTTTTGGCATTCCAATGGATTGAGCAAATTTCTCTGCTCCGCTGCCTGCAAGCATAACATGAGGCGTTTGTTCCATGACAGCTCGCGCAAGAGTGATGGGATGTTTTATGCCTTGAACAAAAGCCACCGAACCGCAATTAAACATGTGGTCCATGATGCAAGCATCTAGGGTAACCATTCCATCCCGATCGGGTCTGCCACCATAGCCTACACTTTGATCATTTGGGTCTGATTCTTGCACGCGTACACCTTGTTCGACGGCATCTAAAGCGCTCCCGTTTTTACTTAGCACTTGCCAAGCTGCTTCATTTGCGGCAATACCAGAGCGCCAAGTAGAGAGCACAATAGGCATGTTTGGTTTGGTTAGTGGCTTATCATTTTCTGCATTGTCAATTTTCGTGATTAAGGGCGCACAAGCGCTTAGAGTAAATCCAGTGCTCAAAAGAGCGGATGCTTTGAGAAAATTTCTTCTGGTCTTCATGATTTTTTGGTTTTGGTTTTCAAAAATAGCTTTTTTGCAGTTGGTTCTCAGCGGTTCGCTAAGGGTATTCAATTCAAGGTTTGAAACTAAAGAGAAAGTAAAACCCAAAATGACCTGAAGCAAAGCTTACTAATTGAGAAAAGCCATCAACTAATCTACTACAATTTCATCGGTAAACAACCATGCTTTACTTCCGGCACCGGGCTCACCATCTTTGATTGTACCATAGTTGGAAGCCGTGATGCGCACGAAGCGCACCACCTTGGATGAAATCAGAGGTATACGCACGCGACCATTCATTTTGTTGATGATTTGTGCGCTTGCCTGACCCACTTGAACAAAATTTTGACCATCGTTAGACACCTCAAATAGAACCATGCTTGGGAAGTAAATCCAACTGCCTGGTCGTTGCAAGAAATTAACACCGACGTTAGAAATTGGTTCATTCGTTCCTAGATCAATGGTTGCAATCAGGTCCTTACCGCTAAATCCAAGCCAATCTTTTCCAAAATAACCTGCTGCGGCTTGAATACCATCTACCAAGGTGTTGGATCCTCCATGGGCATAATTTTCATGAGGCGCATGTTCTAAACTGATTTTCTTAGCAGTGGCTTTATTCACGATAAACTTTTGTTCGTAGGCCAAAACATCGTTCATTTTTCCATCAAAAAAATGTCCAAAACGCAAACTGGTGCTTTTAGTAATGGGCAAACGCGTTTCGTAAATAGGCGTAGTTTGGCTTATAGTTTGTTCAAAAGAATAATGTAGTTTCTTAATTAACGGCGAAACTAATCGGACAAAAAGCTGACCATTTTCAATTTCCACTTTCAATTCGACTTCATAAATTGCCTTGCTGTAGTTGTATCCTAAAATCTTAAAAATATGCGTCATGTGTTGTTCTACACGGCTCAAGAAATCGTCATATTTTTCGGAATTACTCGTTCCCCAAAGCACTTCCGAGAGTGCCAATAAACGCGGCAAAAGCATGTATTCTACCTGTTGTTCTGTTTTCATGTATTCTGTCCAAACATTACCTTGAGCACCTAAAATATACAGGGCTTCTTTCTTTGACAAATCACTTGGAATTGGATTAAAACCATACACTTTCTCCAAAGTTGTGTATCCTCCAATAGCATGTGGTTCATAGCGTGGATTGCCTTGATAATGATCAAAATAGCAATGAGAACCTGGTGTCATAACTACATTGTGTTGCATTTTTGCCGCTGCAATACCGCCTTCTGTACCGCGCCAACTCATAACAGTTGCATCAGGAGCCAAGCCGCCTTCCAAAATCTCATCCCAACCAATAAGTTTTCTTCCTTTGCTGTTCAAAAACTTCTCGATGCGACGAATAAAATAACTCTGCAATTCGTGCTCGTCTTTCAAGCCATTTTGCTTTATGGTATTTTGGCAATTAGGGCAGGTTTTCCAGCGCACTTTCGGACTTTCATCACCACCAATATGGATGTAAGCAGAAGGAAAAAGTTCGATTACTTCGCTCAAAACATCCTCCAAAAACTGAAAAGTTTCCTCTTTGGCGCAAAACACATCATCAAAAACGCCCCAACCACGAGCTACTTGAAAAGGTCCGCCGGTGCACGAGTATTCTGGATAAGCTGAAAGTGCTGCCAAGGCATGGCCGGGCAATTCAATTTCTGGAACAACCGTAATGTGTCTGTCGGCAGCATAACGAACAATTTCTTTGATTTGCTCTTGGGAATAAAATCCACCGTAAAGCAGGGAATCAAACTCTTGATTGTCGTAAGCCCCAATCATTGTGCCACTGCGCCAAGCACCAACGGATGTCAATTTTGGATATTTTTTAATCTCTATGCGCCAACCTTGATCTTCAGTGAGGTGCCAATGAAAAACATTCATTTTATAAAAAGCCAAAAGGTCGATATATTTCTTGATGAACTTGGTTGAAAAAAAATGACGACAAACATCCAAATGCATACCTCTCCAAGAAAATTTGGGAGCGTCTTGTGTATTTCCACAACGCAAATAATCTTTTCCATTCCATGTTAAAACCATCTGAGCCAAGGTGTTTGCACCATGAAAAACAGCTTCAGCACTGCCTCCTGAAATCAAAATTTTATTGCTTTCAATTTTTAATTCATGGTAGTTTGGCTTATTTTCAAATTTCTTATCTATTTGCAAGTAAACTTTAAGCGAGTCCCGATTTGCGACACCAATTTTAGCGTTGTGACTATTCAAGTAAGTGCTCAAATAGCTGCGTTCAAATTGTAATGTGGTTGTGCCTCCAATCACTAAAACTTCTATGCGTCTGTTCAAATTACACGAGCCGCGTCTCAATTTTTGTTGATGAGGCTTAGGCACTACAGAAAAAGCCGTTGAAGTCATAGGCCAAAATCCGAGTGAAATCAGAAGAATGATGCTGTATATTTTTACGGAAATCATCTGTGTGTTTTGCTTTTTGTTGAGAAAAAAATAAGTCGCCGTGAAGATAAAAAAAATGCGCACTCAAAAAAAGCAAAGCCATGACATCCCTACTGAATCGATCAGTTTTAGATAGAGCCATCGAGAAGAGTTTGGCTTTTATTGTACTCTAATGCGTATCAAAATATGCCGGGTCGAAATAATGTAAATATTCTCTGATACCCTTTTTTAATCCCTCAGAAAATGATTCTAAAATATATCCTTCATAAAGTTTCGTTAAATACAATCTGCATTCTTCTCTGTTCATCAATCTGACAGTATTTAATACCCCATTCTTATAATGATACAATGAAACATTTATACCCTGAAAAGTTGTATCCACAGCCTCTTGCGGATGGTAGACTGTGGCTAGGTTAATGAACTTTATATAATCAGAATCATTCAATGAAATATAACGTTCATGCCTTTTTGAAAGGTCAATAAATATTTGCCTGTCTTCCTCTCTTCTTGCCACTCTTTTATCGAAGTCCTCGCCGACTATCCCTGCAATAAATTACACGAGTTGTTTCCTGGAGCTTTGGAGGTGTAATGGTCGGGGGATACGATATTTCAAGGTTTTAACCTCTTACAATATAGCATAACTTATACTCCTGTTTTCGGGGAAGGCTTTACGTCAATTATCGTACAGCGAGAAAAACTCATTATATTTTTCATTGTCTCTTAATTCAGTGATTGCGATTTCATTTAAAAAACATCTTTTGATATCTGTTATAAAGCTCGTAAAATTCGGATACAAATCGTCTCGTTTTGATAGCAGATAACACCTGTTATAGCTTAAAGCAGTATGCTGTAGTTCTAATATGGATTGTATAGACTTCATTATAGAATAGAGTTGGGTTATATCTTGAAAAGCACTTTTTTTGTATATATTGGCCATGTAATTTTCTAAGTGTGTTAATCCTTTTTCAAAGTAGCCATTTTCAAGTAAGGATTGCCACCTAAACACAATTCCAGAATCACCCCAGCTCACTTTTTGACTTTCAAACAGAAGAGCATATTTATCTAATACTTCAATTATTTCCTCCTTTCGATTCAGCGAAATTAAACACTCTGTTAAATCCGAAATGCTTGAATTATTTAAACCACCACCAGGTCTAATAACTATTTCAAGTCCTTCTCTGTAGTACTTTACGGATTTTTCTTTATCATTCAATTGATAGTAATTGTAGCCTAAATCGGTTAAATTATATCCTTTTCTACTTCTATACTCATAGTCACCTAATATTTCCTTATTTAAATCAAATAATGGATTGAGAGTTTCTGAAATTTGAATCAACTCAATAAAAATTTCAGGAGTTTGAATTGTGTTTCTCTTGTAAGTGTAAAGAATGTGTTTTTGAGATAGCAATTTCATTTTGACGAGAGAATCGTTTTCAGTTTCTAATAATAGATTCAAAATTGGCAAAGCATTATCATATTCTCTTGCTGCGATGTATTTATTTAAATCTTTTAATTTTTGAAATACTGATATATCTTTGATTGTATAATTGTCAAAAATGAAAGAGTTACCTTTTTCAAGGTAGTTCTCAACGGCTGCCTTTGTTTTTTTGTCTGATGCAATGGTAGTATTGAAAAGTATTATGCTCTTTAGTTTGGGTAATTTCAATAATATTTCTAAATCGTTGAGTTTGCCGTTTGATAAGCTAAATGATTTCAATTCAATTAGATTCGCGAAGGGTAAATAAGAGGCTTTTTTACTTACAAAATAACCTTCAATAATCACTTCTTCAACGTTTTTGCATAATTCAATGCCATCCCAGTTTTCAATTGAAAAATCTTCTGGTGTTTCGCCATCCCAATTGGGCATAATTAGATAGTAAGTCGGATTATCGCTATCAAAACTTAGTTTTTTGAGAGCTTCTTCCTGCTTGTTTTGTGTCTTAAATTGAAGTAGATACTCTTTTATAATGTTATTTACGCGATTAAAATCAAAGAAATCGCTTGATATATAATGCCAGAAATCATCGGAATTTTGTTCTGCGTTGTTGAAGTCCTTTTTGTAAGCCTCTAGTTCGTTTTCGGTTAAGAGCGTATCAGCATTTTTTTTAAGAAAGTCAATTAAAAATGCTGAAGGATCTTCCGAAAACGGGATTACAACTAAATTTTGGTCAACTAAATTTCCAAGTATCGCTAATAGGGTGTTTGAGTTGCTCATGATTTTTTTCAATTTGGGCATAAAAGGGAGTATTTGGCGTGCGATTTTGCGGTAAGAGTTTGCCTAATAAGCTTTACGTTGTCGTGAGGGGAGATTTGAGTAAACTAAAAAAGGCCACCCTCGTTCGGATGACCCTTTTATCGCTTATGAAAAAACAAGTTAAATCTATTTAGCTATTGAGCGATTGCTTTACAATATCTGCCACCACTTTGCCATCGGCTTTACCGGCGAGCGCTTGAGTGAGGGCGCCCATCAATTTTCCCATTTCTTTGGGTGACGTGATGTTGAGTTCCTCAATTTTCAATTTTACCACTGCGCGGATTTCGTCTTCCGAGAGCATTTGTGGTAAAAACTCTTTTAATACCTCGGCCTGTAATATTTCATCTTTGGCCAAATCTTCACGGTTTTGCTGCACGTACAGTTCATACGATTCCATGCGCTGTTTGTAGAGCTTGTTCACGATTTTAATTTCTGTGGCTTCGGTAATTTCTGCCGCGCCTGATGTAGCTTCGAGCAACAATTTGGACTTGATATCACGCAGGGCGGACAAACGGTCTTTGTCTTTGGCCAGCATGGCTTTTTTGAGGTGGTCGTTTATTATGTCTGTCAAACTCATATCCCTATTTTTAAAAACTGAAAAATATAATCCACGGTGCATAATTCCTTTTATGTTACAAAGTTTCACTCTTTTGCCGAGCTTAACGAAGTAAAGAAAACACAGAGTTGATCAATGCATTTACAATCGGTTGAAATAAAATCAATCTACATTATCGTGCAAAAAAGAATTGTCGCCTTTCAAATCAACAGCGCCATCGCCATCAGAAAAAAGTCCAAAGCGAGAAACTTGCGATTCTGAAGAATGCGGCACGTCGTCTAAGTCAATATTTCGTCTTTTGAAGGCTGGCACTTTTTCCAATTCAGACAAGCCTTCCGGTTTTTTCAATTTAGATGTGTAAGAAGCGATGCGCTCCAAACGTTCTTGTGTTCTTTTGAGGCGCTCTTCTGCAGTTCCGAACAAATCTTTTTGATCCTCTTCAGATTCTTGGTCCATTAAGTGAAACTTTATGATTTCTGGCGTTTCTTGAATCCGTTCTTCAATAAAATCATCTTCGATCAATTTAGCCTCTACAGGTTCCGTTTCCGCTTGCCAATTGAATTCAAAAGAATCGCCTTTATGTTCGGGCTCAGGTGCAGAAAAAGATTCGACCACAAGAGGAGTTTGCGCAAAATGATCTGGTTTCACTTCATCCAAGATTTCAGTTGACTTCAAAAAAGGCGTGAAATCACTTTTTACTTCAGGCACAACTTCTTCAGGCGCTTCTGCAACAACTGGTGCTTCATTTTCAACGACCAAAGTTTTCAAAGAACGTTCAGGTGCTTTTTCGAAACCAGTAACAGGAGAACTATTAAATCCTGTTGCGATAATTGTAACACAAATTTTATCTTCCAAGCTGGGGTCGAAACCATGACCCCAAACTACATCAGCAGTTGAGCCCGCTTCGTCTTGAATGTAATCCGTAATGTCGGAGATTTCATCCATCGATGCTTCGTGAGCAGAACCATAGGTAATATTCAACAACACGTATTTGGCACCAGCGATATCGTTGTCGTTGAGCAAAGGAGAAGTAAGCGCTTGTTGCACTGCTTCAATAGCTCTATTTTCGCCAGCCGCCATACCAGAACCAAGGATAGCAACACCACTGTCTTTCATTACTGTATTTACGTCGTTGAAATCCACGTTAATTGCACCTGTAAGTGAAATCACTTCTGCGATACCTTTGGCAGCCGTAGAAACGATGTTATCTGCTTGAGCGAAGGCATTTGAGAGCGTCAAATTGCCATAAATTTCGCGCAAACGCTCATTGTTTATAACCAATAAAGTATCTACAGCTTGGCGCATTTCTTCCATACCTTCTTGGGCTTGTTGGCGGCGTCTGCGACCTTCAAAATTGAAAGGAACAGTTACGATTCCAACCGTTAGAATGCCCATGTCTTTTGCCAAACGGGCGATTACCGGCGCAGCACCTGTTCCAGTTCCACCACCCATGCCCGCTGTAACGAAAACCATTTTGGTATCCTTCGTCAAAAATGCTTTGATGCCTTCAATACTTTCTTCTACGGCGCGTTTACCTACATCAGGAATAGCACCAGCGCCTCGACCCTCTGTCAAATTTGGTCCTAATTGTATTTTCATAGGAACAGGAGACATATTCAATGCTTGTAAATCAGTATTACAAACAACATATTCAACACCTAGAATGCCAAGTTCATACATGTAATTTACGGCGTTTCCACCACCACCGCCAACACCAATTACTTTGATGATTGAGGTTTGATCTTTTGGCAAGTTAAATTCCATAAGTTTCGTTTTAAATTAAATTAATTTTCATCTTTTTCTTCAAACCACTCTTTTGTCTGCGATAAGATTTTATCGAAGAAACCGCCTTTGGTTTTTTCAGAATGCGATTTCACTTTGTCCTTTTTTATAGTTGCTTTAGTTTGGGCAGGTAAACCATTGCGGTCCAACTTTTGGAAACCAAGAATCACCAAGCCAATACCTGTTGCGTACATGGGGCTCGTGAGATTTTCTACTGAAGCTGAATTGGCCAGGTGCTCGTTTGGGTAGCCAACACGTGTATCTAGACCCGTAATAAATTCAAAAAGTTGGCAAATATGTTTCAATTGAGCGCCGCCACCGGTAACTACAATACCAGCCTGCAGTTTTTTGCTGAAGCCTGAAGTTTTGATTTCGTATTGCACATGCTCAACAATTTCTTCCATTCTGGCTTGAATGATGCTTGCCAAGTTTTTAACTGAAATTTCTTTAGGTTCTCTTCCTCGGATGCTTGGAATACAAACAATTTCATTGTCTTGACTTTCGCTAGCCAAGGCCGAACCAAATTTCTGTTTTAGCATTTCGGCAGGTTTGCGCATAATGGAGCAGCCTTCGCGAATATCGTCTGTGATTACATTTCCACCGAAAGGAATAACAGCCGTGTGGCGAATAATACCATCATAAAAAATGGCAACATCGGTAGTACCACCACCTATATCCACCAAAACAACCCCTGCTTCTTTCTCTTCTTCTGTCAAAACAGATTCAGACGAGGCAAGAGGTTCCAAAATCATATCGTCCATTTCCAAATTCGCACGCGCAATGCACTTTTGGATATTTTTTGCTGCAGAAAGTTTTCCTGTGATGATGTGAAAATTGGCTTCCATACGCACACCAGCCATGCCAATTGGATCTTTGATGCCCAATTCGCCATCCACGATATATTCCTGTGGTAGCACGTGAATAATTTCTTCACCTGGTTCCATAACCAAGCGATACATATCCTCAATCAGCAAATCGATATCTTGCTGAGAAATCTCGGATTCCACATTTTTTCGAGTCAACATACCTCGATGTTGTAAACTCTTAATGTGTTGACCGGCAATACCAACATTGACAACGTGAATTTCCAAAGTGCCTTCTATCCGTTCTTGGGCTTGGGCAACTGCCACAGTGATTGCTTCTATGGTTTGATCAATATTATTAACTACACCGCGTTTCACACCCAATGACTCACTGCATCCCAAAGAAAGAATCTCGATTTTCCCGAATTCATTTCTACGGCCAACGAAACAAGCAATCTTTGTTGTTCCGATATCTAATCCAACTATTATTTCGTGTGTCATTCTCCTATTCGCTTTTTACAAACAACTTGTTTCTTATACTTTAAATTGATGCTTTCGTATTTGCTCCATCCTGCATAGGGCAATGCATCTCGATAAAACACCAATAACTTTTCAAATTTTTCTTTTACCCTAGCCCTAGTATCCGCATTACCAAAAATGATTTTGTGGTTTCCAACAATGGGTATCAACACAAAATCACCCTTCTTATTTACAAACACTTGCGCAATCAATCCAGATAAAAAGGGGTCTTTGCAAACATACTCCGATAAATAATACATTTGAGGAAGTAAACTTTGAGTTTTCAAACTCTCACTGTTAATTAGTTCTTGGACATTTGAACCATCAAATATTTCGTCTATTTCGCCCGTAAAAGGAAGCACATGCGCTGAATAAAGTGGTGAAATAGGCATTTTTTTACCATGTTCATCGAGATAAAAACTATCACCTTTCTTGTTGAAAATGCGCGAGATAGGCTTTCTCAGCTCCATATTTACTATCCAGGTATCGTCTAAGTTGATATGCACACAGGCACTTTGAACTTCATACATCTCCATTATAATAGATTCGATCAAGTCGGAGTTGATTTCATTCCTTTTGAGCTGCTCGAGCTTTATATTTTTGTATTTCAATCGTTCTTTCACGTCGTCCACCATTAAAAATGCGTTATCGGCATTACTTTCGATGATAATTTCAGGGAACTTCATGACGCGATTTTCATGTCGATCTGCGGTGAATTTCATTGTAAAACCCAAAGCGGCAATAAAAATTACCCAAGCTGCTATTTTCAACACTTTTTTCAAGCGAACCATTCTTTAAGTGGGTTGACCAATAAATCAATATCTCCTGCGCCAATAGTGATTAACAATTGAGGTTTTTGGGTTTCCATATACGTCAAAGTTTGAGTATGATTCAAAATTTTGACGTCGATACCATGAATTTTTGCAGCGATTGCTTGCGCATCCACGCCCTCTATGGGCAATTCCCGTGCTGGATAGATAGGCATCAAGATGAGTTCATCAAGGCGCGACAATTCCTGAGCAAAACCATCGAGAAAATCGCGTGTTCTGGAGAAAAGGTGTGGTTGAAAAATGCCTGTAATTTTCCAATTCGGATACATCAAGCGCACCGAATTTACCAGGGCATGAATTTCACTTGGATGATGAGCATAATCATCGATGTACACAAAATCGTCTCTTCGCACAATATATTCAAAGCGGCGCTTCACGCCTTTAAAAGATTCCAAACCATGTCGGATTTGGGCTTCATTTAAACCGAGTTTTACACAAACACCTATTACAGCAAGTGCATTTTCTGCGTTGTGCAAACCTGGAACACCAAGTTTCACTTCGCACCATTCTTTTCCCTCAATTTTTACGTCCAACACAAAATAGCTGTTTGACATTCGTGGGTTTTTGCCTATGATACCGGATCTAGCATCCAAACCGTAGCGGATAACTTCACAATTTGCGCTGAGAGGAATACTGTGATGCATCAAAATATATCCATCTGGGTCTATTAGATGCACAAAAGCTTGGAAGCCCTGTTCGATTTGATTAGAATCGCCGTAAATATCCAAATGATCTGCATCAATTGAGGTTAAAACGCCTGCTTTTGGTTTCAACTGAAGAAAAGAGCGGTCAAATTCGTCTGCTTCAAGTACGCTTATATTGGAATCGCTGTTTAGAATCAAATTAGAATTATAGTTGGCTGAAATTCCACCCAAAAAGGCATTGCAGCCAATAGTTTGGTGAAGCACATGCGCCAACATTGTGCTTGTTGTTGTTTTGCCATGCGTACCAGCAACGCCAATTCCAAAAGAATTCTCGGTAATAAACCCCAGTACTTGAGCGCGCTTATAAATAATGAAACCGGCATTTTGCAAGGCTTCCAATTCTCCAAAGCCGTTGGGTATCGCTGGCGTATAAACCACCAAGCTTTGGTCTTTGTCTAATACATTCAAAACAGCAGGGCCTAAATCCGAGAAATGCACGTTTATGCCTTCATTTTCTAGCGTTTGTGTTAGTGCAGTTTCAGTTTTGTCGTAGCCAGAAACAGCAATTCCCATGGCCTTGAAATATCGAGCCAAAGCCGACATACCGATGCCACCGATTCCTAAAAAGTAGATATGTTTTAGGCGACTGAAATCCATCAAATTCGCTTTAAAATATGTTCAACAATTGTTTTACTTGCATTTGGCAATCCCAATTCTTTCATATTTTTTGCCAGTTGAGCACAAAGTTTTTCGTCATTCAAAGTGTTCGTGGCCGTTTCATACAAATTTTGGATGGCATCCGCATCTTTAACCAAAATACAAGCTTCCTTATCTACCAAAGCCATAGCATTTTTTGTTTGATGGTCTTCTGCCACATGAGGAGAAGGCACTAAAATTGTAGGTTTGCCTACTAAACAAAGTTCAGATACAGAAATCGCACCAGCACGAGATATGATTAAATCGGCAGCCGCATACGCATAGTCCATATCGAAAATAAAAGGGTTAAGCCAAATACCTTCGGGCAGCTTACCGTCCCATTTGTGAAACAATTGGTCGGCATAAAACTTGCCACATTGCCAAATGACTTGCACACCTGCATCACTAAATTTCTCAATCGACACGTTCATGGATTCGTTGAGTGTTCTTGCGCCCAAACTACCGCCAATTACAAGCACAGTTTTTTTATCGTTTTGCAAACCAAAATGAGTAAGTGCTTGGTCTCTTTTACCGTTTATCTGCACCATTTGTTGGCGCACCGGATTACCAGTAACCACAATTTTATCTTTTGGAAAAAACCGTTCTAAGCCTTCATAAGCAACACAAATCAGTGATGCACTTTTGGCTAAAAGTTTGTTGGTTTTCCCTGGATAAGCGTTTTGCTCTTGAATTACGGTAGGGACAGACATAATATTTGCCATTTTCAAAGTAGGTCCAGAGGCATAACCACCAACCCCAATAACCACATCAGGTTTAAACGATTTGATGATTGATCGGGCCTTGAGCAAGCTTTTCATAATTTTCAGAGGCAACGAAAAATTAGCGAACGGATTTTTACGTTGAAAACCTGCAATTGGGAGCGCCTTGATGATATAACCAGCCTCAGGCACTTTTTCCATTTCCATTCGCCCCTCGGCTCCGATAAATAATATATTGATGTTGGGGTTTTGTTCTTTCAATTCATTAGCAATAGCGATAGCCGGGAAGATATGTCCGCCCGTTCCACCGCCGCTAATTATAACTCTATTCAATTTCATCATTCTTGCTCTTCAATCAATTCTTCTACGCGCTCTCCATTTTGGTCGCGAGCAATACTTTGTATAATACCTAAAGACACACAAACCATTACGAGTGCTGATCCACCCAAAGAAAGAATGGGCATATTTTGTCCGGTAACAGGGAACAATCCTGTACACACGAACATATTCACTGTGGCTTGCGTCATAATAATCAATCCTATGCCGATGGCCAAATAGGTTTCAAATAACCGCTCAGATTTCAGACCAATTCGAATAATTCTGAACAGCAAGATGAGATAAACAAAGACCAAAACAACACCACCAATCAATCCAAACTCTTCAACAAAACTTGCATAAAAGAAATCGGCATAGGCTTCTGCTGTGTATAATTTCAATCGACCTTTTCCAGCGCCTTGACCCGAAAGACCACCGTTGTGAATAGCCAATTCGGCATTCATAGATTGGATATTGTCGATCACCAATTTTTCTGAATCGTCGGCTGTTTTGTTCAAGATTCTCTTTTCCCAAGTATCCCAGCGGTTCAATATATTGGCTTCGGGCAAAGCTTTGTGCATCATCACAACAAGTAAAAACATGCCAATCATCGCACCGAAGAATCCAAACATCATTTTGAAGGGCACTTTTCCGATAAACAAGATTACAGACGATATGAGCAAGAGTAGCGCAGCTGTTGAAAAATTGTCTTTCACGATAAGTCCAACAATGACTAAAATGGCAAGGGCTATAGGCAAAAAACCATCTTTCAACTTATTGAGCACATCTTTTTTCTTAACCAGCAATCGCGAAATATAGATTACGAGTGCCAATTTCGCGAAGTCAGAGGTTTGAAAGGTAAGCGAAACAATTGGGATTCTAATCCAGCGAGAAGCATCATTCACGCGGACACCAAAAAAGAAAGTGAAGATGAGCAGACCGATAGCAAAATAAAAAATGACTTTTGAAAACTTGGATAAGTTGCTTGGATTTTGTTTGTGCATCCAATACATTGCGGTTAAGCCAATAAGGACATAAACGAAATGCTTCATTAAATACTTAAAAGGTGTTCCTCCCTGAGTACGGACCAATATTGGCACAAAGCTATACACGGTGATCAATGAAGCACCGAGCATAACCAAGGTCAATAGCCAAATAACCTTATCACCTTTGAGGTGGCTCAATATGTTCGCTACTTTAAACACAATTATAATGCTCTAACAGCTTGTTTAAATTGGTTTCCACGGTCTTCATAATCAACAAAAAGGTCAAAACTTGCGCAAGCTGGCGAAAGCAACACTATCTCATCTTTTGAGGCCAAACGGTAACCCCAAGCCACCGCTTCGTTTGCGTTTGATGCTTCAACGATGGTTTCCACTTTGTCTTTAAAAGCATCAATGATTTTGGCATTGTCAACGCCCAAACAAATAATTGCCTTCACTTTGTCTTTCACCAAATCCATCAATTCTGAATAGTCGTTGCCTTTATCAACCCCGCCAACAATCCAAACTGCTGGTTTTTCCATCGACTCTAGGGCATACCAAGTAGCATTGACATTAGTCGCTTTAGAGTCGTTAATAAACTCGATTCCATTGACGCGCGCCACAAATTCCAAGCGGTGTTCCACATTTTGAAAATCAGACAAACTCTCGCGAATGATGTCTTTGCGAATGTCAGCTATTCGTCCTGCGATAGAAGATGCCAACGAATTTTGGGCGTTGTGCTTGCCCTTTAAAGCTAAATCATAGATACTCATGGTGAATTGGTCTTTGAGGTTTATTATTAATTGATTATTTTCTATATATCCTCCAAAATCCAAGCGTTTTTGCGAGGAAAATGGAGCTTCTTTTGCTAAAATCTGGTGTCTTTTTATAGCAGCGGCAATATGCTCGTCGTCTGCATTAAAGATGAACCAATCATTTTCTTTTAAATTTTTAGTGATGTTGAATTTGGCGTCTACATAATCCGTCATATTGTAGTTATAGCGGTCTAAGTGATCAGGCGAAATATTGAGCACCATGGCGATATCTGGTCGGAAATGCACGATGTCCTCAAGTTGAAAAGAACTGAGTTCCACGATATACCAATCTTTATCTTCCAATGCTACTTGTTTGGCAAAACTCACCCCAACATTTCCAGCCAAGCCAACATTGATACCAGCTTTCTTAAAAATATGATGTGTAAGCAGCGTTGTTGTTGTTTTACCGTTACTTCCTGTGATTCCAACGATTTTTGCTTGGGTGTAGTAAGAGGCAAACTCAATTTCAGAAATGATTGAAATACCTTTTTGCTTGGCCGCCATAAGCATGGGGGCAGTATTTGGAATTCCCGGGCTTTTAATAATCACATCAGCAGATAAAATTTTGTTTTCGGTGTGCACCCCTTCCTCAAAATCGATGTTATACTCATTCAGCTCTGCTTTGAAACGGTCTTTAATGACACCGCGATCTGATAGCCAAACGGAATTACCCATTTTTTTAGCTAAAATCGCAGCACCTACCCCACTTTCGCCGGCGCCCAAAATTGCAATATGTGCGTTGGTATAGCGCATTAACGGAGCTTGAGCGTTACGATAGAAATTACAGCCAAGAGCACACCAACAATCCAGAATCGCGCAACAATCTTGGATTCATGCATGCCCAATTTTTGATAGTGGTGATGTAAAGGAGCCATTCGGAATATTCGCCTGCCTTCGCCGAAGCGCCGCTTGGTGTATTTAAAATAGCCGACCTGCATCATCACAGAAAGATTTTCGATGAGGAAAATGCCACACAGCACAGGAATCAAAAGTTCTTTGCGCACAGAAATCGCGAATACGGCAATAATTCCACCAAGAGCCAAACTACCGGTGTCGCCCATAAATACTTGAGCAGGATAGGCATTGTACCACAAGAATCCGATGCAGGCACCCACAAAAGCAGAAATGTAAATCACAAGTTCTTCAGCATCAGGGATATACATCACATTGAGGTAATCGGCAAATTTTGCGTGAGAACTGACATAGGCAAAAACAGCCAATGCGATTCCTATTATGGCCGATGTTCCCGTTGCCAAACCATCCAAACCATCGGTCATATTGGCGCCATTAGATACTGCTGTTACAATAAAAATAACAATAGGAATGAACCACAACCAACCCCATTTCCTATTCGATTCGCCTCCAAAGTCATAGTTAAACTCATTATTTTTGACAAACGGAATCGTTGTTGTCATAGACTTTGTAGAAATGTATTTTACATTGCTTTGCTCCATGTTTCCTGACTCGTGCAAATAGCTTACATCGACTTCATTGGTCTTCAACTCATAGCTGGTATCAACGCGCTTATGCACAACAGCATCTGGGTGAAAATAGAGTATCGAACCTACGATGATCCCCACACCGATTTGACCAACAATTTTAAATCTGCCTTTTAATCCATCTTTATTCTTTTTAAAAACTTTGATGTAATCGTCTAAAAAACCAATAAAACCGAGCCAAATAGTAGCAATCAACATCGTAATTACATATACATTATGCAATTTTGCGAAGAGCACAACTGGAATCAAAATCGCTGAAAGAATGAGCAAACCGCCCATAGTAGGAGTACCTTCTTTTTCTTTTTGACCAGCCAAGCCCAAATCGCGAACAGATTCACCAATCTGCAACTTATGGAGATAATTGATGATGCGTTTACCAAAAAGAATCGATATAACTAGCGATGTGATAAGCGTCATTCCAGCGCGGAATGAAATGTAGTTAAACAATCCTGCTCCAGGAAAGTCAAGCGAATCTAAATATTGAAACAAGTAGTACAGCATTATTTCTCGAGTTTAATGATCAATTCTTCTATTACTTTTTTGTCGTCAAAGTCGTGTTTTACGCCTTTAATGTCTTGGTAGGTTTCATGTCCCTTACCTGCAACCAGCACAATATCACCTGGTTGCGCCAAAATCAACGCGGCTTTGATGGCTTCAAAACGGTCATTCACCTTCATGGTTTTTTTAAAATGTTGACCGCCGACTCCTGCCATCATTTCAGCTAATATTTGTTCTGGGTCTTCCGTTCTCGGATTATCGGATGTAAACACTACTTTATCTGACAATTGGCAAGCCACGGCAGCCATTTTAGGGCGTTTTTCTCTGTCTCTATCACCTCCGCAGCCAACAACGGTGATTACCTGTTCGTTTTTACTTCGAATATTTTCTACAGTTTGCAGCACATTCTCCAAAGCATCAGGTGTGTGTGCATAATCCACGATAATTGTAATCCCAGTTGGACTAATCACATATTCAAAGCGCCCGTTGACAGAGCCCAATTTGCTTAGAGCTAGCAGAACTTCATCTTTATTTTGGTTCAAAAGACGAGCAACAGCATAAACTGTGAGCAGATTATAGGCGTTAAAACTGCCGATAAGTTTTGTCCACACCTCTGCTCCATCTAGATTAAGCACCAAGCCGCTGAGCTGATTTTCAATAATTCTAACTTTATAATCAGCCATTGATTTCATGGCATAGCTATACGTTTTAGCGTTGGTGTTTTGAAGCATCACTGGACCATTTTTATCATCTTTGTTGGTCAAAGCAAAAGCCGAAGAGGATAAATTATCGAAGAACTTCTTTTTGGCAATTAAATACTCTTTAAAAGTCTTGTGGTAATCTAAATGATCGTGGGTTAGGTTAGTAAAAACTGCGCCGGTGAATTGAAGACCTGCGATTCTTTCTTGGTCAACAGCATGAGAACTAACTTCCATAAAACAGTACTCGCAGCATTTGTCGCACATTTCACGGAGCAAGGCATTTAATGAAACAACATCTGGCGTAGTGTGGGTTGATGGAATTATTGTTCGCCCAATTGCGTTTTCTACCGTAGTGATTTTACCGCAAGCAAAGCCCAAAGAGAGAAAAAGTTCGTATAGTAAAGTGGCGGTGGTTGTTTTGCCATTTGTGCCCGTGATGCCGACCAATTTCAACGAAGAAGATGGATTGCCGTAGAAATTCGATGCCACAATTCCCATGGATTTTGCAGCGTTGTCTACAACAATATAGTTTATGCCCTCCACAATATTTTCGGCATGTTCGCAGATAATATTCTTACATCCAGCAGCAATTACTTGAGGAATAAAATCATGCCCATCGTTGGTAACGCCTTTGATGGCAACGAACAAGCTTGAAGAACTCACTTTTCTTGAATCAAAATGCACCGCATCTATAGCACCGGAAGTGTTTCCAAATACATTTTGGATGCGCACGCCAAACAATATGTCTCTTACTACATTCATTACTTCAACTCCAATTTTATTAAAGCACCGCGATACGATCTTTCACCTGCATTGATAGACTGACTAGTAATACGCCCTGCGCCTGTAAAATCAACATATAAACCTTCGTTTTCAAGAAGATAGATAGCATCGCGCAAGCCCATACCAACTACATTTGGCACATTTCCTTTCTGAATATTTCTGTTGTTCAGTGTCACTACTTCACCCTCCTTCGCTGTTACGACCCAGTCGCCAACAGATGCAGATTTCATCAATACATTCAATCTATTGAGCACCAACTTGATGTCGTGAGAGGAACCAAAAAATACTTGAGGCACATCATTTTTTCGATTGGTAGTTGTTTGATAACTCGGCTGGTATTGCAAATGTGATGAATACACTTTGTTGGCAATTGCTGTAAAAACTGTTCCAGAAACAGTGGACCCAGAATAGTTTATTTTCGGTTCTGCAACAAATACCAAGCAAGAGTAAAGCGGTTTTTCTGCGGGAAAATATCCAACAAAAAGGGCTTGGTGCCGCAAAGATTCATTACTAGATGTTTGATCAACGCGAGACGTGCCAGTTTTGCCTGCAATTTTGAAGGAAGCAGATTTCAACTGTCGACCAGAACCTCTTTCTACAACGCCTTCCATACACAATTTGACTTTGTCGATGTTTTCTTGCGAGGCAATATTCTCGCGCAACACAACTGGTTCAAATCTTTGTTGAACTAGGCCATTTTGCCATACTTCTTTTACAAACATGGGGCGCATCACACGTCCGTTGTTGGCGATACCATTATAAAACGTCAACAACTGCATTGGGGTAATTTGAATTTCATAGCCAATAGACATCCAAGGCAAGGAGATGCGCGACCAAGATTTATCGCCAGGTCTAAACACATTTGGTTTGGGTTCTCCCAAAATTTCGAGCCCGAGTGTATCAGTAAGGCCAAATCTTTCAAGTTTAGCGATGTAATCTAAGGGAGTTGCAGCATAGGCTTGATGAATCACTTTGGCAATTACATTGGAGGAATATTCGAAAGCTTGTTGCAAAGTAATCCGTCCTCGGCCTCCGCCCACATCATTGAGCTCAGCATCGTAGAAACGATACTTTCCGGTAGCATTAACAGAATCGGTAATATCCGCTTTTCCATCTTCCAAAAGAGCCAAAATAGAAGCTAGTTTCATTGTGGAGCCGGGATACACGCGCTGACCGATGGCGAAATTGTAATTTTCATAATAAGAACCATTATCTGAACGCGAGAGATTCACAATAGCTTTGATATGTCCTGTTTCTACTTCCATCACGATACAAGTTCCAAATCGTGCACTTTCATATTCTAATTGGTGCAATAATTCGGCGTGGGCAACTTCTTGAATGTCTTTGTTGATGGTTGTCACGATATCAGATCCATCGATTGTTTCCTGTAAAGTTTTACCTGCTGGCTTTAGACCAGTGGCCATTTTTTGTTTTAGAATAATCCCTTGTTCCCCTGCCAAAATTTTATCGTAGGCCGCTTCCAAACCAACACGAACATCTTTTTTTATGTAACCCAAAGTGCGGTGAGCCAAAACGCCATAGGGCCGTTTTCTTTCGATAATTTCTAAATCATCAATCAAGCCTCCTTTATGCCGTGGCAAACGGAAAATGGGCATTTCACGCATTTTTTTTCGTTGCTCATTGCTCACTTTGCGTTGGATGAGCGAAAATCTATCTTTGTTGAAACGAGCTTTTTGAATTCTCTCTCGGTATTCTCTAGGTGTGCGGTCATGAAACAAGGCGCTTAATTGTTGAGCCAAAGAATCTAGGCCTTCATTAAACACTTCGTCGCTTGGCACCGTGGCATCCATGCGGATTTCATAAAAAGAAACAGAAGTAACGAGTGGTTCGCCTTGATCATCGAGAATTTGGCCACGGCGCGCGTCAACGGGTACTTGAACCATTTGGATGAGATCTGATTCATTTGATAATAAATTTGCGCGACCTTCAGATTGAATCATAAAAGTTTTGGCCACTACAGCAATCATGCCTCCTACAAAGAGGAAGTACATCACATATACTTTCCAGTAAATGCCAGCCTTTATGTCTGATTCTTTACTCATATACTCGTATCACATTTGGTGGTGCTGTGGGCTCTTTTAGACCGCGTTCAATTAATCTTTCGACCAATTTATCTCGGCGAGTTTCTTCTAAAAATCTTGCTTTCAGCTCTACGTAATCTGTATTTATATCATCCAATTCTCGTTCAGTTTTTATAATATTATCTGACAATTGTTTTACATAATAGCCTTTGGCTACAAGCAACAAAAGCAGCAGCATGAGAAAAAATATAAAGCCTAAATTCTGCACGAAAAACTCACGAGCAAGAAAATCTCCACTGAGAATTTGAGCAAACCTATTGCCTCCTTTGGCCACCAGTTTTTTCGGCTCCTTTTTTTGGGGCTGCTCCGCTTGCGCGTCTTCTTCTATGCGTTTTATGTACTTATTCGCCGACATTCAACTTCTCTGCTATTCTTAATTTTGCGCTTCTTGCTCTGTTGTTTCTCTCAATTTCTTCATCCGAAGGACTTACAGGTTTTCTGATAATTTCATCAAATGGTTTTATCAAATTCCCAAAAAAGTCTTTTTCTGTTTTACCATCAAAGGAGCCTCGTTTCATGTAATTTTTTACCAAGCGATCTTCTAATGAATGATAAGACATCACTACCAATCTTCCACTAGGTTTCAACAACTTCGATGCTTGTTCCAAAAAGCTCTTTAAGACCGCCATTTCATCATTTACCTCGATGCGCAGCGCTTGAAACACTTGAGCCAAAAACTTATGCTCTTTTTTTCGAGGCGCCAAAGGCATCAAAAGCGCGGTCAACTGACTTGTTGTTGTAATCTCGGTCTTTTGACGCGCGCGCATCAGAGCTTCGACCACTTTTCGCAAGCCATCAATCTCGCCATAGCTGCGCAAGACGCGATACAAATCATCTTCCTCGTAAGTATTCACAATTGTTTTTGCTGTGAGCGTTCCCGCTTGATTCATGCGCATGTCTAAGTCCCCATCAAATCGGAGGGAGAATCCTCTTTCTGCACTGTCAAATTGGTGTGAAGAAACGCCCAAATCTGCCAAAATACCATCCACTTGTTTAACGTCTAGGGCACGTAAGTGATTCGACATGTATTGAAAATTGGCAGGGATAAAATGAAAGTTTGGTGCTTCCCAAGCATTTTTTAAGGCATCTGGGTCTTGGTCGAAGGCAATAAGTTTTCCTTGCGGACTTAAACGCTCAAAAATTGCGCGAGAGTGGCCTCCACCTCCAAAAGTTACGTCAATATAAACTCCGTTCGGGTTTATATTCAAGCCCTCGATGCATGCATCAAGCAAAACAGGAATATGGTATGTGTTTTCGTTATTCTCCATGATCAATTCCACCCATTACTTCTTCGGCCAAAGCGGCAAAATCCGTCATGTTGGAGTCAATCAAAGCGAAATAACGTTCTCTGTCCCAAATCTCAATTCGGTCGTTGTAGGCGATTAGAATCGCTTCCTTTTTCAGGCCAACGCGCGCTGTGTGTGTCACAGGCACATGAACCCGACCGGCATTGTCGAGTGCCACAACTTTGGCACCCTGATGGAACAGTCGATAGAACATTCGATTGTTGGGAACAAATAAGTTCAATTTCCCCAGCTTTTCGCTCAACTTCTCCCACTCGTTCATTGGATAGAGTGTGAGGCAGTCTTCAAAACCCTTGTTCAACATGAAGGTTTCTTGAGCGGCAGGCGTAAGTTGTTTCCTCAACCCTGATGGGAAGAGAAAACGCCCTTTGGCGTCGAGTGTTACCTCATATTCACCTACTAGTCCTGCCATTGCTCAATACTTAAAGAGGGTAAAATTAACCATATTAATCCCACAAATTCCCACAAAGTTTCATTTTGTTGAAAACTTCAGGTTATGAGTGGAACGCAAAAGAAACAATAAAGTTTCAAACATCTATGTTTTAATAGAATTATTGATAAAAACTATAGGTGGTAAAAAGTGGTAGATGTGGAAAAGTGAAGAATTTGGCGCAAAAAAATAAGATAGCTTCCTGCCCTGATTTACTAAAATTCTATAAAAAGATGTTTACTGCTTCACCATTTTTTGGTGGCAATCAATTGACCATCCGCGACAAGCGCCTGAGTGTAAAGACCAGAACATAAAACCATGCATGTTAAGACACAGTTTCACAACACATTTATTGGAGGCTGGTAAAGATTTAAGACATATTCAAGATTTGATGGGGCATAAATCGAGTGAACGACGGAGGTTTATACGCATGCAACGACAAAAGGCATAGATCAATTAAAAAGTCCACTGGATTTATTGGATGTTTAATTGAAATTTATATATTTAACCCAAGAAAAGTAAAATGCAATGAATTATTCTACTTTTAAAATGCCTTGTTTGAATGTTAAACGGTTGGAAACGGATTTAATATTGAATTACAAACGATTAGTGTTGTGGGGATAGTGGGGATATGTGCTATAGCGAATTGTTATGCCTCATTAACCAACCCCTTAACAATACTCAAAAGAAACTAATACTTTGAAAATATGGACTTTATAATTTACCTTCTTTTCGGAATGATTTTCGTTTTCTACATCGTTTTTTTTACTTTAAAAAAACGAATTACGATTAGTCAGAGCGTATTCAATTATGCAAAGAAAATACATTTTATCTCACTCTTTTTTCTATTGAGTTCATATATACTTAGTCATTTTAATATTTATCTAAGAGGAATATGGACAATGAAGATAATAATGTGGATTTTTATGATTTCAAATTTCACTGTACTTATAAATATTAACAAATTGACAAAATCAATAGAAACAATTTACTTCAAAATTTTACTTTTTAGCCCCTTTATTTTACTCATCTCTTGGATAATACCTATGTTAGGCGCATACATCTGTTATTCATTTATGCTCTTGTTCAATACTTATGAAGACAAAGTTTTTTACAACGACAATAAATACAGACTCAGTTTTGACGAAGGATTTTTACTGCACGACTATGAACTTAAGATTTATAAAAAAGACTTTATATTTGAGAGAAAAGTTAAAGCGTTTCTATTAAACGAAATGAATTTTGACGAGATAACTAAGGTTGAAGAACTTAATCAATCTAAGTTAAAAATCGAGTTTCGTGAAATAGACAAACAAAAAATATGCGACACAATAATCTCCATAAAAAAATAAAACGAAGGCATAACAGTACCTACATCCCAGTGCAGGTTTTACGCTTCGGTCTATCGTTAAAACTGAACAAAACTATTCTTAACTTAGCAAAACTAATTTTTAGTAATAGTCTGCACCGTTATGTAGCTGAAAACCGTTACAGCCAATTCCTCCCTTTGTGGAAAAAACAAATAATTACTTTAAGCTAACGTTTAAATTGAAGAGAAAAAGCAAAAAAATATGCTAAAAATAAAAAACGCAACACACAGCCTACACTCAATGACACGACAACTCAACAACGACAATGGTTTACAAGCACTGTGGACACAACGCCAGCACCAAACAGCAGCTATAATAAATTGGCGGTTCAGTGCTTCGTAGGACAGTTTTGGACTTAAACCTTATTTGTTTACAAAATAAAACCTGAAAGAAAATGACGCCTAATCTATTGATATCCATACATTTGTTTATTTCATTGGAAAATCCCGTAGCTACATTAAAACGCTTTTGGTAGTACACAACGGCAGCTGACAATGGATAAACAAGTAACCACAGAAGAAAGAGGCTTAAGATTATCAATGAAACAAATAAATCAAAATGGACCAAACCGAAAACAAAATATCAAATCAAGCGCAAGCAATTCAGCACTTCATTGAGAGAATGGATATTGAAATGATAGATGCCTTTTTAGACAATGATAAAACATATCAGGACTTAAAAAAAGATAAGTTCATTAGCCAACTTCAACTAACATTTGCGCAATTCAAAGACCTTGGCGATACTCATTTGTTTTCAGTCGAGGGCAGTTGTAACTCCTGCGACAAAACCAAGACTGGTTTTACTTTTATCGGCAACATCAGTAAAAATTATATGAGCATCGTATTCGACACGGCGGACAATAAAATTAACGAACTTCATGAGTGTAGCGACTTTAAAAACAAGCAGACTAACTTGAATTTAAAAAAAAGAATTTATATTATCCCTCTCCCAAATTTGCGAGATTTCCAAGATTTCTCAGATTTACCATTATAAGCCAACGCATTTACAAGCACATTTTTATTTTTTGCACCACTGTTTTAGCCCCTTAAATAATCGGACAGAATTATATTAATAAATCTATAATTTTGAAAGATGGAAAAACGGAAAAACCCAAATAATGTTGTTAATTAAGAATAATGTTTTAATTTGCAACAAATTTCTAATTATGACTTTACGATTCCTGTTTCTATTGGCGGTATTGCCCATTATGAACATCTCAGCACAAGACACCACTTGGGTACAAACATTTACCTTTGATTCTATTGCCACAAGGCGTGCAAATTTCGAGTTTCCTGAAAGCTTAAATGATAAGCGATTCGAAAAAGTACTGATGTATTACAAATTGAAATGTAGCCCACTTACTCCTTGGGACCAATATGCTTGTGGGGAGTGGGATTACCTTACTTATACGCGCGTTTTTGATCACACAGGTTTATTTGACTCAACTGCTGTAAACGGCAATCAATACCTTGCAAACACGCTAACACCGAGCACGCTATCTTACAATAGTTGGCCATACGCGCAAGTGGACACTTACACGCGCATGGAGAATAATCGTTCTAACGGCACATTAAACAACTCTGTTGTAAACACAAACAATATAACATCTTCCTTTCCTTTCGATGTAAACAACCACGGCGGAAGGTTTCAGATGATACTAAGTGCTACAGAGCTCATAGACGCAGGCGTGATTCCGGGCGACATACAATCTTTAAGTCTGTATATCAATTCATTAACGAACAACGGCAATTTAAAATACCCGAAAATTTCATTAAAAACTTCAGATGACTCAGATCTAACGAGCTTTCAAACCACCGGATTTACAGAAGTTTATAATGCCTCACATTGGGCTGGAGGGAGCCAATCTGAAATGGTTATCGGGCAAAATGATTTTCTGTTTTATCAGCCTTATTCTTGGAATGGTACGAGCAACTTAATTATTGAGTTTTACTTTGAAAACACGCAAGTCTCAGGAAATGAACTATCGTTTGATGCGGAAACGATTTCTAATCAGTCGGCAGTATTTTACAATTCAATGAACGGTTGCATCGAATTTGACGCGACAAACCATGCTCTTTTAGAGCTTTCTGATTTCACAATGGGTGCGGCAATGACTATTGCTTTTTGGGCAAAAGGAACAGGCTCAGCAGGAACGAACACGTCAATTTTAGAAGCATACAATACCACAGGAGGAAGAATTGTGAACATTCACATGCCTTGGAGTAACAACCGCATGTATTTCGATGCTGGTGATGAAACAGGCTTCGACAGAATTGACAGAGACATGAGTACTGAAGAGATTGACAACACATGGAATCACTGGACGTTTGTGAAAGATCAAGCAGCAGGAACAATGCTAATTTATAAAAATGGTGTGCTTTGGCATTCCGGCACCAACCTCAACAGAAACATTGGATATATTCATCGTATTGTTTTGGGTTCAAACGTGAATCTAGCCGCTAGCTGGCGCGGAAAAATAGACGAATTTCAGATCTACAACGAGGTTCTTTCTGAGCAAACCATTCAAACTTGGATGAATCAAAAGCCAAATGCAGGTCATCCAAACTGGGCTGATTTGCTAATTTATTATGATTTTGACAACACACTTTTTGCACAAGATCAATCTGAAAACGACCACAAGTTGATGCCCTCAGAAAAAGGAATGTTTCGCTTTGATGACTATCCAAATGTAAATGTAGCACAAGCAAGCGCGCGACCTAAAATCGCTTTCGGGCAGGGCCTTGTAAACGGCGCTATTGCGTCTACTGAACAAGCCGAGGTTCGGGTTAAAGAGCCTGTGATTATCTTCGAGCAACAAACCGAAGGAAATCATTTTGCCATTGTTTCTAGTGCCATTGGACTTGAATCGGGCAACGAAACCATATACAATAATTCAGGTACGCCGATTTCACAAACTCCATTTGTGGGCTCACAGAGCATCACCAACAGCGCAATATTACATTTTCACCCGCCTTATGAGATCATCCACGATGTTGAAATGGCAAGATACATTACGCCTTATGGAATCAACTTTAGCTTGGGCGCAAATGGTTTCTATTGGGTGTATGACGTTACGGACTACCATCAGTATTTACGAGGAATAGTAGATTTAGCAGCGCACAATACACAGGAATTATTGGATTTGAGATTTGCGTTTATCGAAGGAATTCCGCCAAGAGATGTGCACAGTAGAGCACCTATTTGGGATAATTTCCGGAGCTATCAATACGCCAGTATGGATAATAACAGTGTTCTTCCACCGACAAGCGTACAATTGTCCGACACATCTGCCATGTTCAAAATCAAAACGCGACTTACAGGTCACGGACACAATGGAAACACCAACTGTTGTGAGTGGGACCCTAAAGACCATTATCTGCTTTTAGACGGCACTTTGAGGTACACTTGGGATATTTGGGAAGAAACGGCATGCGGCGACAATCCGAATCGCTCACAAGGAGGCACATGGCCTTATGCAAGGGAAGGTTGGTGTCCTGGAGACCAAGTAAAGGAATACGACTTTGATATCACACCATTTGTAAGTCCAGGAGGCTCAGTAGTAGTCGATTACGACATAGAAGATTTACCAGCAAATGACCAAGCTCAAGGGAACGGAAATTACATTGCTGCGTTTGATTTAATCTCCTACTCTGCCCCTAATTTTCAACATGACGCAGCCGTAGTAGACATCTTAAATCCAAACAATTGGGAGTATTACAGAAAATGGAATCCTTCTTGCTCGAACCCCCGCGTTGAAATTCAAAATACTGGTTCGGAGCCACTTACATCATGCGTGATTAGATGTTGGGTAAGTTACGGAGATTGGTTAGAATATACTTGGACGGGCAATTTAGGATTTTTGGAAAAAGAGATTGTTGAGATTCCTGTTGTGGATTTAGGTTGGTGGCGTGATTATGAGGGAGAGAAAACTTTTCATGCGCAGATTTATGCTGTGCAAGGGTATCCTGATTTGGACGAATATGCGCAAAACAATTATTATTCAACCAAATTCAATGCGCCAAAAAGCATCAACACTGCATTTTTTGTTTGGTTCAAAACCAACAACAAAGCACACGAAAACAAATACAGCTTAACTGACGCTTCAGGCAATGTTTTATTCGAGCGCACAAACATGGCAAACACTACAGAATACAAAGACACCTTCGATTTGGCACCAGGTTGCTACAGCATTATTGTTGAAGACACGGATAGTGATGGCATAGGCTTTTGGTATTCTAGTCAGGTAGAAGGAGAAACCTCTGGGTTTTTCAGGGTGCGCAAAGTGGGAGGAAGTTATGTAGATCAATTTCCAACAGACTGGGGCAATTACCACAGAATGGATTTCTCCGTAGGATTTGCATTGGGTGAAGAAGAAAATGAATTAACGCATACCATTGAAGCCTATCCAAATCCGACCAACAATTCAGTAATGATTGAGGTGAATGGTGTTGTGGGCAGTGAAGCTCGCATCGTCATGTACGACATGATGGGAAGAGTTTTATATGAATCTGACATGAATGCTACTCAAAATTTCGCAGAAGCACTTATTGACATGAGCGCGTTTACCACTGGAAGTTATGTGGTTCGCGTGGTTACCAAAGAACAGGTTTACACAAAAATTGTAATAAAAAACTAACAAACGCGATAGCAAAAAGCCTAGCGGCTCATCTTTTGGTCTTTCAAGGAGGCCATTTTTTTGCCAACAATCAGAAAATCCCAAATGCCTTTGAGATAACCAAAGCCGTAAGAGAAATGCAGAATAGCAAAACTTTTGAGTACGCCCCGAATTCTGTAGTCGAATTGCGTTTTTTGGTAGCCATAATAAAAAGCGCTAAACATATAGAGAAAAGTGCCTAGGAAGAACCAATTCCAAAAGATAGGGATAAGCATGGCGAGTAAAATAGTAATGCCAAAAGCAGACACCATTATTACAGGAATTAATTGGCGCACGGTGGTAACCGTCTTATGTTTTCGATTCACATACACTTTCCAATAACCATATTGATAATATTGTCGCCAAAGCTTATCGAAGGAACCGCGCACAAAATAATCTGCTTGAATTTCTTTATTTAAGTAAATTTTATAGCCCGCTTGAAGTACTCTAAAATTGAACTCATCATCTTGATTGCGAACCAACTCATCATCAAAGAAGCCAATTTTTTCAAACACCTCTTTTTTGTATGCACCAAAAGCAACAGTATCCACATAGCCCGATTTTGTACCCGTTCGAAAATACGCATTTCCAACACCAAAAATTGAGGACATTGCCAGAGAAATGGTAGCTGCAGCATCATTTTCATTGACTTGATTCAACACGCCACCTGCACAACCAATAGAATGGTCAATGGCAAAAGTTTCAATGCATTTAGACACATAATCCGAGTTCATTATGGCATGCGCGCCAAAAATAATAATAATTTCACCCGTTGCATTTTGTATTCCTAAATTCAAAGCAATTGGTGTAATTTGAGCCACATTATCTAGCACTTTGATTTTGTCATTTCCCAAGTATGAAGCCAAAATATCACGCGTACCATCATCACTCATGCCATCGCAAACGAGTAATTCTAAATTTTCATAGTCCTGATTAAGAATAGAATCTATACATACCTTGATGTAATTCAATTCATTTCTACAAGGCACAACAATTGAAATTTTAGGATGTGGATTCACCATTTTTGAGCAGGGTTAGAAAAGGGGCGAAAATCGCAAAAAATAATACTCCAGCTTGAGTATTCAGGTAAGATTCAAAATAAATAACCAATGCCGAACAAAGCAGCCAAATACCAAGCGCAAAATTTCTGCGAGAAATTGTAACTACAAACCCCCAGAAAAAAAGAGCCATCAAAGTGAAAATACCCAAAAAACCCAGTGCAATACCCGTTTGAAAATACTCATTGTGGGCATTCATGTCTTTGGTATGTGCGCCAATATAGCCCAATTCCAAATATTTCCCGCGCAAAACATGCATCGCGTCGCCCGTTCCATGACCAAAACAGGGCTGCTCCGCGATCAAAACCTCCGAGGCTTTCCACGCGTGAAGGCGCGTTTGCGTTGATTCGGTAGAAAGAGGATCAAGGCGTTCAATTTGAAATGATTGCATTACGCCATTCAAACGATACTTTGTGTTTGGAACGAAAAAATACATCCCTAAGAGCAGCAAAATTAAGCCAAAAGCCGTAGTGGGTAACATCCACCATTCTTTTTGCAATATGGCTAAGCGCACACCGTAAGCAAAAAGCACAATCAACATACACAGAACCCCAGCTTTGGAATAGAGCAAAACAATAAACAGCACCAGAAAAGAAGCTTGAATAATCCTTCTGATTTTAGTATTTCGCGAAAGTGTTTTTCGAATATCAAACAAAACCAAAATCAAGGCAGTGTTCACGTACATAGCCAAATAACCAGGATGCATAATTCCATCACTCAAAGCACTGTAATAGAAATGATTGGCTGAAATATCAGTTTCTTCAAGCGTTGAATTTTGCAAAAAACACAATTCATAAAAATAATACACGAAAGCGCGAAGCAAACAGAATATTGCAACAGCTATATTGGCATAAACAAACCATTTGGCAAAGACTCGCTTTTTATATGCAAAATTCAGCGATTTTAAAGTTGGTAAAATAATCGGCAACAATAACAAAGACAGTCGAGTTTCTAGTTTTTCAAAACCATAACTGAGATCATCCGAATTAATAAGTCCTAGGGTAAAGAGGGCAAATAAAAAGGGTAAAATCAACAAATAGGGCGTTTTCAGCAACACCTTTGCTTTTTCGGCAAAACAACGCTCCGAAAACCACACCAGTGTGAGTAAAATAATAAAAATGGGGCTAAGTTTGGGCACAACGACCACACTTATCATGAGAGCCAAAAAGCTATAATATGCGATTTTAGTTATTTTCATGTTTGCATAAGAGAAGAATTACAAAGCTAAAAATAATCAGTTTGAGTATTAAGAATTTTTTCGGGCAAGCGTATTTGCAGAAACCAAACGTGCAATCACAATAGCAGGATAAAGCATTCCCACACTAGAAAGGAAAACAGCCAACATTTTGACTGCCATATTTGCCGCATAAACATCCCCAAAACCAACAGTGGTGAGTGAAGACAAGCTAAAATACATAAAATGACTGTAATCTGCCTCCGTATTTGTGAGTACAAGATCATCACCCATCAATGATGTGCCCGTAAGGTAGTGAATATATCCCATAAAGAGTGCGCCATAAACAGCAATAAGCAGATACACATTGATGGCGCCGATGACCCGGTAAAAATTCATACAGTCATCACGAAAGAGGAGTCTTAAGTTGATGTACATAAAAAGTAAGACATTAGCAATAGTGACCCAATTCATGAGGAAATTTGTGTTTTCATCATCAAAAAAATCACTAACAAAAAGATAGGTCTGAAGAGAAAGCAAAGCAATGGCGAGCCAAATTAAACCATTTTTATACTCGAAGAATAATCCAGAAAGAAAGAGCAGCAAAAACATGCCCTTGATTAAGGTAAAATTATAGTAGCCATACTCGATAAGCATTGGCAAAATAAAGGTAACAAAAAGTATGAATAAGAGTTGCGAAACAAAGCTTACATCAGACAACCAAAATTTTTTTACTCTTTTTATCATTTCCGTAGAATTAATCCCAAGCAAAGGTAGTTTTTTCGAGCAACACAGAAAGATAGAAAAATAGGATTAGAACAATAGCTCAAATCAGCAAGATTTTACTTTGGTCTTGGCTTATTAAACTAAACTAAAGCCCTAGAAATTCAATAGTTTTTTTACATTTGTACTCTTGTAGGTAGAACAAAACTTATGTGGCAATTTTTAGCTCAAAAAATTTTAAGAAACAGGATTGGCATCATTGCGGTGATTCTAGTGCTAACAGGTGTGTTCTTTTATTTCGCTGTCACCAACCTCAAAATTGACAATAAATATGGGAACATGCTTCCCAAAGATTCTCCTGCGCAGCGCGATTACCTGAAATTCAAATCGCTTTTTGGTGAAGACGGCGGCATATTGGTTTTTGCTATTCAAGAGGACAATCTTTACCAGCCGAGCAAAATCAAGGCTTGGAGAGAAATGGGGAAGCGCATCGAACAGGTGCCTGGTGTTACAAAAGTGATTTCCGAAGCCAATTTGATTAAATTGGTCAATGACACAACTCAGAAAAAATTTATTATTGAAACGATATACCAAGATTCTTCTATCAACGAAAATATTGGGCAGGAAATACGCAGCAATCCGCTCTATGAAGGCGTGATCTTTAATAGTAAATCAAATGTGTCGTTGATGCTGATTTCTGTGGATGAGGCATTTTTAAGTGACCCGAAAAAAGCACGGGTGGTATTAGAAATTGAGGAAATTGCTTCGGAATACTCCAAAACATTTAAAAAGATTCATTTTGCCGGCTTACCCCACATTCGCGTGGTCATTGCCAAGCGCATCATGGATGAAATGTATATTTTTATCGGCTTAGCCCTCTTGGTTACCTCAATTTTAATCTTTATCTTTTTCCGATCATTACGCATAGTATTTATTTGCAACGTAGTGGTTTTTATCTCTGTGATTTGGTCTATGGGCACCATAGGCATGTTCGGCTTCAATTTGTCGATTCTGATGGCACTCATTCCACCATTGATGATTGTTATAGGTATTCCGAATTGCATCTTTCTGATCACAAAATTCCATAGGGAAGTAGTTGAGCACGGCAATAAAATGAAAGCCATACAGCGCATCATTGTAAAAATAGGAAACGCTACCTTCTTAACCAATCTAACCACAGCTTTGGGTTTTGCTACGTTTATCTTCACCAACTCGGACAAACTCATTCAATTTGGCATTATCGCCTCCATAAACATCATGGCTTTGTTTCTGTTGTCTATAACGATTATTCCTATTTTGGTTTCGTTTAACAAACTTCCAAAGGCACGTCATTTGAAGCATTTGCAAAACAAATATACTGGTGTTTTATTAGGGAAATTTATTCATTTAACCACTCACAAAAGACCATTGGTTTATACGGTAACGGCAATATTGCTTGTGTTGAGTATCATTGGAGTTTCAAAAGTTGAAGCCACAGGCAATCTGACAGGCGACTTGCCTGAGGGCGATTCAATTTTAGAAGATGTTAATTTCATCTCTGATAATTTTGGGGGAGCTATTCCTTTTGAGATAATGATTTCCTACAAAGAGCCAGGTCGCTTGACAAGCAACAATACACTGACACGTATTGAAGAAATTCAAAGTCTTCTGGCAGATAAAAAGCTTTTTACCAAGTCAATTTCAATTGTTGATATGTTGAAATTCCTCAACATGTCTTACTATGGCAATTCGCCCGAGCGGTATACAATCATGTCGAATCAAGACAAAAGGTTTATCAAGCCTTACATCGATAATTTCCGTGAAGAATATGCCAACGAAGGAGTCTTTAGTCTCAAGGAATTGGTAGACACCAATGCCCTGATATTGCGCATAAGAAGTCAAATTCTCGATTTGGGCTCCTACGAAATTGCTGAATTGGTTAAAGATTTAAACAAAGAAATCGATTTGATTTTGAATCCCGACAAATCACGACTCGAAGAATTGTACACTTCAATTGAAAAAGGTGATTTCAAGGCCTACGGTGAAATTGTAGCCAACCATAAAGGAGTTGTCACCAAATTAAGTCGCGAGTTAGCGAAGTCTGATGAAGAGTTACTCTTTCAATTTGATAAAAATCCCGATCTCATCAAAGATTATCAAGACAAGGATGTATTTTTACCTGCACTTCGAGCAGCAATCGACAATCAACATTACGAATTTACGCTCACCGGAACTTCAGTAATTGCTGCAGAAGGAACACAATATCTTGTCAAAAATTTATTGACTAGCTTGATGTTCGCAATTCTGATTATTTCTGTTTTGATGGACGTACTTTTCCGTTCTTGGCGAATGGTTGCGGCTTCATTGATTCCAAATTTCATTCCCTTGCTTATCACGGCGGGCGTAATGGGATTCTTTCACATTCCAATCAAACCCTCCACAATCTTGGTGTTTAGTATCGCATTCGGAATCTCTGTTGATGACACCATTCACTTTTTAGCCAAATATCGCATGGAGCTCAAAACGCGTGCATGGGCTCAAGGTGATTGTGTAATAAATGCACTTAAAGAATCTGGTTTGAGCATGTTCTATACATCTATCATTCTATTCTGTGGATTCAACATGTTCTCTTTGTCGCAATTCGGAGGCACGCAAGCTCTAGGCATGCTTGTTAGTTTAACATTGATAGTTGCCATGGTAACAAACCTCGTACTATTGCCATCCATTTTATTGAGTTTGCAACGTTGGTTAAACACAAAATCTTTTGAAGAGCCTTATTTTCAATTTTTGGATGAAGACGAAGATATCGAATTGGATGCTTTGCGGGTTGAAGAAAAAGATGAATCTGATGATAAGAATTAAAAATTCGAGATTTGAGATTTGAAATTGATCTGCCGCTATTTCGAATCTCAAATTTTCTAATCTCAAAAACAACAACATGAAAGGAATCATTCTTGCAGGCGGTTCAGGAACGAGATTGCATCCATTGACGCTTGCCATTTCCAAACAATTGATGCCCATTTTCGACAAACCGATGATCTATTATCCGCTGTCGATATTGATGAGTGCGGGCATCCGCGAAATATTGATTATTTCTACTCCTCATGATTTACCACATTTCAAAAAATTATTGGGAGATGGCAAAAATTTGGGGTGTTCCTTTGAATATGCCGAACAAGCGTTGCCCAATGGCTTAGCACAAGCATTTGTGATAGGAGAAAAATTTATCGGAAACGATAAAGTGGCCTTGGTTTTAGGAGATAACATTTTCTACGGCGTAGGCATGGATACGCTTCTGAAAGAAAACAACAATCCAGACGGCGGCGTGGTTTATGCCTATCACGTAAGTGACCCAGAGCGTTATGGCGTAGTTGAATTCGACGAGCAAATGAATGCTATTTCAATCGAAGAAAAACCAGACCATCCTAAGTCAAATTATGCTGTTCCGGGTTTATATTTTTATGACAATTCCGTAGTTGAAGTAGCCAAAAAATTAAAACCTTCTGCTCGTGGCGAATATGAAATTACAGATGTAAACAAGCATTATCTAAATTCAGGGAAATTGAAAGTAGCCATTTTGGATCGTGGTACCGCTTGGTTGGATACTGGAACTTTCACCTCATTAATGCAAGCCGGACAATTTGTGCAAGTCATAGAAGAACGCCAAGGATTGAAGATTGGCTGCATCGAAGAAGTTGCCTATAGAAATGGATTTATAAGTGCTGAAAAACTCAAACAAATTGCTGAGCCTCTTGTTAAATCAGGCTACGGCACTTATTTGATGAATTTGATCAAGAAATAAATGCAAGATCTAAAAATACTTCAGCAACAAATTGAGCGAGAATTAGACCAACTCCAAGTTTCTCATTCGCCAGATTCATTATACGAACCGATTCGCTATTTTTTATCGATAGGCGGCAAACGTATTCGACCGATTTTGGTGTTGTTGGCAACCCGATTATTTGGCAACAAACGTGAAGACGTCATCAACCAAGCTTTGGCTGTGGAGCTGTTCCACAATTTTACTTTGGTTCACGACGACATCATGGACAATGCTCCTTTGCGAAGAGGTATTCAAACCATCCATGAAAAATGGAATCCATCACAGGCCATTCTTTCGGGTGATGTGTTGATGATTGTTGCTTACCAATATTTGATGCGCACGCATGCTCAGTACTACGAAGCGCTTATGACTTCTTTCAATAAAATGGCGATTGAAGTCTGCGAAGGTCAGCAAATGGACATGGATTTTGAAAACCGTTCGGATGTATCCATTCCAGAATATATCGAAATGATTCGGCTTAAAACTTCCGTTTTGTTGGGTTGCGCTTTAGAAATTGGCGCAATTATTTCCGATGCTTCTGAAGCCGACAAAAAAAACATATACGATTTTGGGGTCAACATTGGCTTAGCCTTCCAAATACAAGACGATATTTTGGATGTGTATGCCGATGCGGACAAATTCGGTAAACAAGTGGGCGGCGATATTATCTCCAACAAAAAAACATGGCTTTACCTGACCGCACGGCGTCAAGCCAACGAAACGCAACAAGCTGTTTTCGAAGCGCAAATGAACAATGATAGGCACCCAGAAAAAGTACAAATCATTCGCGACCTATATGACGACTTGCAAGTGCGGCAAAGTGCCGAAGCAGAAATGCGTGGGTATTATGAGCAAGCTATGGAACATTTAAAATCCATTTCTGTAGATACCGCCGACAAACGAGAGTTGATTGTTCTTGCGGATTATTTGATGGGGCGTGAGGTGTGAAATAATTTTGTGAAAATCATTTAATTAGACTAACTTTAACCTGTCCTTTTCAAGAATTACGTTAAGCCCCTTTTCAATAATACACATGTATAAAATGAAAAATTTACTTTCAATTCTTAGTTTGATGATTTTTTGTCATATCACAATAGCGCAAAACTTCATTGACACTTCATATACCATATCAACCACTCAAAATGTGACCTATGGTTCTGCGATAAATTTCGCAGGGCAATCCGTTTCCCTGCAGATGGACATTTCCTATCCCACAGATGACGTGGTGGCTGATTGCGGAAGACCCTTAGTAATCATCGTACATGGCGGTGCATGGTTGGCAGGAAACAAAAACGAAAGCTACATTCCAGCATTGCGACAGGATTTTGCAAAACGGGGCTATGTTGCCGTGGCCATCAATTACCGCTTAGGATTTTTTCAGTCGAATGTTCCCAAAAACTGCAATATACCGAATTGGAATTGCATGAACGCGGCAGATTCCGCTGAATGGACTAGGGCACTTTATCGCGGCATTCAAGATACGCGAGGAGCTATTCGATTCATGATTTTGAATCAAGAATTGTATAGCATAGATGCTGCAAACGTTTATGTTATTGGCGAAAGTGCTGGAGCATTTATTGCTATGGGTGTTGGTTTTATGGATGACGAATCCGAAAAACCATTGGATTGTGGAACTATTGCTTCAGTAAATGCTCCACATCAGAATTACTATCAGCCTTGTATTCAAGGAAGTGTTTTTGATATTCCTATCACACAAATGAATTTGACCAGGCCAGATTTAGGTTCGAGTTCAGGCACAATGAACCCAACAAACTTACCCTATTTTGTGAAAGGTATTGGTGCGTTCTACGGAGGCATGTATGAAGATTTGTTTTCCTCTAAAAACAGTGTTTATACACCGGTACTTTACATGTTCCATCAACCCAACGACTTGATTGTGCCGATAGGACACAATAAACTTCTCAATGGTTTTAATGCTTGCGCTATAGCTGTAAATTGCGTGAACATTCAGGATAGAAGAACGGTTTATGGAAGTGCCGCAATCAACAATATGGTTGATACCCTTAGCATTGCAGCTGAGAATAAACCGCAAATTTTATATCAAACGACCAACAACAACTCGGATTGTCTAGGGCAAATAGCAAACCCATCAACTGGCGGACATCAATTGGATAATTACTGGACGAGAAGTACGGCGTTAGCTACTTTTTTTGCTCCAAATATTGGGACCAATGATTGTTTGGTTCTTGGAGCATCCGATTTTGAGGTTTGGTCGACGCTTGTCGTATTTCCAAACCCGAACAATGGCAGTTTTTCTATTTCCTCATCAACAGAATTAATCGGAAATGTGGGGATAAAAATCATGGACATTTCAGGGAAAACGCATTTTGACACATGGATTGACATGGAATCCGATGGCTTCTCTTATCATGTAGCGCTTCCATCAGGTATTTATTTCATTGAAATCGTCGATACATTCTCTGGAAAGGTATATTTTGGCAGAGTTGTAGTTGAGTGATTTTAAGTTTTACACTCCTCCGCACTATGTCACTTAAAACAAAAAACAAAAGGTTTTGTTAGAAAGACGTATAATTGTATCACATTCAACTTTCAAATTGACTTAATGAAAAACTCCATTCTAATCGCTGGCGGCACAGGTCTCATCGGCACAACTTTAACTGCTGCCTTTGAAAAATCAGGTCACAATGTGTTTATCCTTACCCGCAATAAAGCGCGTTGTACAAACCCAAAATACCGTTGGTGGAATCCAGACCAGGATGCAATTAGCGACAATGCTTTGGAGGGTGTTGATGTGATTGTGAATCTTTGTGGCACTGGCATTGCGGACAAAAGTTGGACCGACAAACGCAAGCAAGAACTCCATGATTCGCGCGTAAAACCAGCCAATTTATTATTCAAAACTGCTCATAAATCGGGTAAAATCCAACACTATATCTCGGCTTCGGGAATCAATTGTTATACCGTAAACACCCCTAATCAGGTAAGCGAAGATGATGCTTATGGCACAGATTATTTAAGTCGTTTGGTGCAACAATGGGAACATGCCGCGTTGCACTTTGAAGCACTTTGCCCGGTCACATTATTACGCATCAGTGCTGTTTTGAGTGAAAATGGTGGTGCATTGGCAAAATTGAAACCGCTTTTCCAATGGGGATTGGGTTCGCCTTTGGGTTCGGGCAAACAACCATTCACTTGGGTTCACATACAAGATTTGACGCGCGCCATTGTGCACATCACCGAAAACAAATTGGATGGTGCCTACAACATTTGTGGTAAAACTGTTTCGAACAAAACCTTTTCCAAAGTCTTAGCCAAATCTGTAAAGCGCTGGATGCTACCCTTTGGCGTGCCCGCCTTTGTGATGAAACTCATGCTCGGCGAAATGAGCGAAATGTTGCTCAACGGTGTCAATACAAACGCAGAGAAGCTAAAAGCGACGGGCTTTGTCTTTGAATTTGAGGAGATTGCAGAGGCTTTAAGACAATCATAAGAACCACCCATATAGGTGACAGAATCTTGGAGAATTCACACTTTATTCGCATCTAATTAAATGATATGCGTAATTTGCTTTATGTCGTAAATGTTATAAACTTGGCTTTTGTGCCTGCTTTGGCTATTCTAATTCAGAGTGGTTTAGGCCACGCATTCATTATAAAATATAGCGCCTGAAATATCATTAACAGGGTTTAGCTTTTTGAACGGAATCAAACAAACACAATTTAATTATCTCCAAAGTCTCAAATTACCCGTATTTCTATCAATCCCTTTAAATCTGTTGGCTTTTGATGTTTCAAATCCGATTAAGACCTGTGCATAATTTGATTTCACAAGTAGATCTGATCGTTCATCACCATAAGCAGCCGAAATATTTGTTTCATTAAACCCTTTCATTTTGTACTTACCGAAAAGTTTTAATAATTCTTTTGTCCGAACTTTGTCAAAAGGTGTTGTAAATAAACGACTCAATAAATGAACTGTCCCAAACTTCAAATATTTTATTAAGCACTCTTTCAATTTGGGCAATTGATTTATTCTTTTAGAAACTTTTTGTCCGTGAAGCAAACAAAAACTACAGTGCAAAGGACAGCCTATTGTCTTTTGAAATATCGAGTAATTCATATTTATGAATATTAGAATCGTTCAAATCAAAATTGTAATCAGACTTTGACAGTGAGCTATGAAGCGGTTTTACTTTATCATTTTCATAATCTAAAAGCTTAGAGATGTCAAATTGGGCTTGTTCACCAAAACAAAAAGCGAAAGTCAAAAAAAGAAAAACGCTGTTTTCGTGGTCTCAATTTTTTCAAAGATTGCTTAAAGGCGCTTTTTCTCAAAAAAACGTTTGATAATTTCAGCGCATTCTGTTTCTAACATTCCCCCAATGACTTGTGTTTTGGGGTGGAAAAGCTCCATTCCGAAGCGCAGAGCACCACGTTTCGGGTCTGAAGCGCCATAAACCACCCGAGAAACCTGAGACCAATACAAGGCGCCTGCGCACATCACACAAGGCTCTAGAGTTACATAAAGGGTGCAATCGTTGAGGTATTTGCCGCCAATATAATCAGCGCCAACTGTGATGAGTTGCATTTCGGCATGAGCTGTGGTATCGTTGAGCAATTCAACATAATTGTGGGCTCGGGCAATTACTTGGCCATTAAAAACCAAAACCGCACCAACAGGAACCTCATCAGCATCAAAGGCATTTTGCGCTTCGTTGAGTGCCATTTTCATAAAATAATCGTCTTCTTTGGAGAATATCATAAGCGAAATTAGATAAAACTTAAACAAAAAAAGTCCCACCAAAATGCAAATCCTAATGACTTGTAAAAGATAAATTATTTCTTTTTTAAATCTAGGCCTATTTTCATGCCTTCTGCTTCCAAAGATATTTTCATTGTAAGTTTAGACATTTCTATGATTTTAATTTCATTAGAGTTGCCGTTGGCGGTTGAAGTTATTGTTTTTCCATCTGTACTTAAAGCCCATGTGCCATCATCAGAGCTCTCTTCATCCATGAAAGTTATTTTTGTGTTCATAGTGCCATCTTTCTTAAAAGTCATCACCATAGATTTAAACAAATCTTCCATCATTGGTTTCATCACCTGATACATTTCTCTTTGATCTTCAGGAAGTGCCGACATCATTTCTGACAAGTCAACGCTTTCAACATTCCATGTACCTACGAGTAACTTACTAGGTTTCTTTGTTGTCGAAAAGGAGGCTGTTGATACAGCAATCAGCATCAAGACTAAAAAAATATTTATTGTTCTCATAATAACTATTGATTAAACAAATGTAAATAAAAAAACCTGCCTTGGCAATGCCAAAACAGGTTTTTTAAAATATAGTGAGAAGATTATTTCTTCTTCATGTTCATCTTAATTTTCATGCCATCAGCTTCCATGATTAAAACCATTTCAGAAGCAGTCAATTTCTCAATTGTGATGTCCTCAGTTTTACCATTGGTAGTCGTTGTCAACTTTTTTCCGTCATCACTCAACTTCCAAGTTCCCTCGTCGTTGCTTTCTTGACCCATCATAGCCGCTTTGGTAGTCATTTTACCATCTTTAGTAAAAGTCATTTCCATAGACTTGAACGCTTCTTCCATCATTGGTAAAAATGATTCGTACATCGCTTTTTCTTCTTCATTAAGACCAGCCAACATTTCAGACATGTCAACGCTTTCAACGCCCCAAGTACCTACCAAGTTGTCTTTTCCACTTTTACAAGCTACAATTGTTAATGCCAAAGCACCAACCATAAACAAATTAAATATTTTCATAATTTTTTTTTTAAATTCGGGCAAATATAGATAGTATTCCTAAGGTACAAAGAAAAAGTGCGAAAAAAATAAAATATCTATTAAAAATTGTTGCGCCTATTTTGTCTATTACGCCATCTATTACAGAAATCACCACCCAGATTTTGAGTGAAAAACTAATAGTCCATCTGTCAGACTATGAATAAACCCACGATTGAATGCCCAAATTGCATAATACCCGATTAATAAATCACAACCATAAAACAAAATGGAACTTTCTTTTGTACTTTTGGCATTATGGAAATTGTCAATAAAGTTAAAAATAGCGGACTCATTACCCTTGATTTGGAGGACCTTGTGCCCGCTCCGGAAACACTCACAGGACTTGACATCAAAGACCAGCTTTGGCAAGGCATGGTGCTTAAAGAAAAAGATTTTCGAGAATTTATTACAGCAAACGATTGGCAGGTTTACCAAGACAAAATCGTTCATGTATATTGCTCTGAAGATGCCATCGTGCCTCCTTGGGCCTTTATGTTGCTCGCGTCATCCTTGTCTGGAATTGCGAAAAATGTGGTTTTTGGCAATCAAAAAGAAGCTATTGAAACGGTAGTCTATGAAGCAATTGCCGCAATGGATATATCTAACTACCAAGACAATCGCGTGGTGATTAAAGGCTGCGCGAAAATCTCAAATATCGAGAAGATTTTTACTGCGCTTACTTTTAAATTACGTCCCGTGGTGAAATCGTTGATGTATGGTGAGCCCTGTTCAACAGTTCCTATCTATAAGGCGCCGAAGAAGTGATGGCGTAAGGAATTGTTGGTTTTCTAGTAAAAATAATTTCTTTTATCAAAATGGTTAAAATGCAAAGGCCAGCTAATGCCTAGGCTCCCTAAGCTTCTTTACCACTCCCCATAAAATCAATACTAAGGTTAATCCCAAAGTGGTCCATTTAAGCGTAGTAAAAACAGATGTGAATCTCGCTACGCCATGCAATTCATTGGGATAGTTTACCAAAAGAGTAACGATGCCTCCGTTTTCAATAAAATCCAAAATGGTAATTAAAAATGGAAACTTTGCAATTTGCAAGTTTCTATGTAGCATGAATAATACAAAACTGAAGAGCAAAGTATAGACGATGGGATAAACCAAATCCAAAGTTGTTTCCACCAAAATATATCTGAAACGCTCAGATTCGTTGTAAGCACTCAACAATTCATAGGCCTTTTCAGGACTGTATGTCAATTGCAAATCGAGCGGTTTTAAATCTGGATTGCCACCCATAGACAAAACCAAGAGCACATTGATCAGAACAACCATTCCGAGTAGAAAAAGTGCGTTCTTGCCATTGGCGTGATTTGTAATAAAGTTGTTCATAAGGTATAGTTTTATCAATAGTTTTTAATTCTATTCAGAAGTTTCGGGCGTTTATTTGCGTCCATATATCAGGTCACCTCTTAATGGTATAATCAAAATCATTTTAGTAGAACAAAAGAAGTAAAAATTTCTAATAAGTTAACCGTCATCTGAAGATCAACCTCTGTTTCAGGGCTAACCGACATTTACCAGTAATCCAGCAAAGCGCGCAATGACTAACCGTTGCCCCTATGCTAACGGTTATTTACCGCTAATCTGACAAAGCATGCAAGGACTAACCGTTACCCCTATGCTAACGGTTATTTACCGCTAATCCAACAAAGCATACAAGGACTAACCGTTACACTAATGCTAACCGTTACCCCTATGCTAACCGTTGCCCCTATGACAACCGTTACCCCTTTGCTAACCGTTGCCCCTATGCTAACCGTTATTTACCGCTAATCCAACAAAGCATGCAATGCTAACCGTTACCCCTATGCTAACCGTTATTTACCGCTAATCCAACAAATCATTCAAAGCTAACCGTTACCCCTATGCTAACCGTTATTTACCGCTAATCCAGAAAAGCATGCAAAGCTAACCGTTACCCCTATGCTAACCGTTACCCCTATGCTAACGGTTATTTACCGCTAATCCAGCAAATCATGCAATGCTAACCGTTACCCCTATGCTAACCGTTACCCCTATGCTAACGGTAATTTACCGCTAATCCAGCAAAGTATTCAATGGAATAAGAATCCTTATCTTCGCAGTGCTAAATATTTCTATTTAAAACCGATTTTGATGAAGAAGATAATGCTTTTGGGTTCTGGTGAATTAGGCAAAGAATTTGTAATTGCTGCTAAGCGCTACGGTCAGCATGTGATTGCAGTGGATAGCTATGCCAACGCTCCAGCCATGCAAGTAGCCGATGATTTTGAAATAATCAATATGCTCGATGGAGACGCTTTGGATGAAATTGTTGCCAAGCACAAACCTGATATCTTAGTGCCAGAAATTGAAGCCATTCGCACAGAACGTTTTTATGATTACGAGAAGCAAGGCATTCAGGTAGTTCCCAGCGCCAGGGCGGCAAATTACACCATGAATAGAAAAGCAATACGCGATTTGGCAGCCAAAGATTTAGGCATAAGAACGGCGAAATATCAATACGCAAAATCTTTAGAGGAAATGCAACAAGCTGTCGCTTTTACGGGCATGCCTTGCGTTGTAAAACCCTTGATGTCGAGCTCAGGGAAAGGTCAATCTGTTATAAAAAACGAAGCAGACATTGAAAAAGCATGGAAATATGCCCTTGAAGGTTCTCGTGGTGATTTGATGGAGGTGATTGTGGAATCGTTTGTGAATTTTGATTATGAAATCACCCTACTCACAGTAACTCAAAAAAGTGGCGAAACCTTATTTTGCTCGCCAATAGGTCATCGCCAAGAACGTGGTGATTACCAAGAATCGTGGCAACCCGCGACCATGCTCGAAGCTCATTTGAAAGAAGCCCAAGACATGGCCGAAAAAGTTACACGTGCGTTAGGTGGCTCAGGAATTTGGGGTGTAGAATTTTTTATTGCTCAAGATGGAGCATATTTCTCAGAGCTTTCACCCCGACCACACGACACAGGTATGGTTACTTTGGCAGGAACGCAAAACTTGAACGAATTTGAATTGCATTTGAGAGCCGTTTTGGGTCTGCCTATTCCAAAAATAGAGTTGCTCAAATCTGGCGCAAGTGCTGTGGTTTTGAGCAACACCGAAAGTGCATCGCAGCCTATATTTATGGGCATTGATAAGGCGCTACAAAATATACAAACTGACGTGCGTATTTTTGGAAAACCGAGTTCTCGTAAATTCAGACGCATGGCCGTAGCACTTTATTATGATGATTTAAACGCAGATATAGAAACCGTTGTAGAAAAGGCCAAACATGCTGCAAGTCAAATTCATGTGTCATGAGTTACCAAGAAATTAACCGAAACACTTGGAACGAGAAAACAGCCGTTCATTTGAAATCTGAATTCTATGACGTAGCAGGATTTCTTGCAGGAAAATCGCCACTAAACTCCATTGAATTAAACTTATTGGGCGATGTTTCAGGCAAAAGGATCTTACATTTGCAATGTCATTTTGGGCAAGATTCTATTGCTTTGGAACGCATAGGCGCACAAGTAACAGGCGTTGATTTGTCAGACAAAGCAATTGAGGCAGCGCGCGATTTGGCACAAAAATGTGGGGTAAACACAAGATTCGTTAATTGTGATGTTTACGACTTGCCGAATCATCTGAACGAAAAATTCGATATCGTTTTCACCAGTTATGGCACCATCGGTTGGTTGCCTGACATGAATCGCTGGGCGGACGTTATCTCTCACTTTCTCAAACCGCAAGGCAAATTCGTTTTTGTAGAATTTCATCCCGTTGTTTGGATGTTCGATGACGATTTTACTCGTGTTGCCTACAATTATTTCAACGATGGCCCAATCACAGAAAGCAGCTCAGGCACTTATGCCGAACAGAACGCACCTCTTGTGAATGAAACCGTGAATTGGAATCACAGCATGAGTGAAGTGCTAGGTGCACTAATAGCAAAAGGGTTAAAAATCACCCAATTTCAAGAATTTGACTACTCTCCCTACAATTGTTTTAGACACACCCAAGAATTTGAACCCGGTAAATTTAGAATTAAACACCAGGGAAATCAAATTCCAATGGTGTATGGGCTTGTAGCAGAAGGGTGTTAAGGCCTTGACTCTACCTCAATCTTTCGATCAACAAACAAATACCTTGCTTTGTAACCATTTGGCTTTCAATGGCGTACTAAATGCATACTGAACAATAAAATTGTTTGCCTTATGCTAAAAAGATCGATTTTAATAGAAAACAAGGCTGCCATTCATTCGCGCGACCTTCAATTACACATAAAAACAGAATCACGCGAAGCAACAGTGCCAATAGAAGATATTGGCTTTCTAGTAATTGATAATAGTGAAACATACTTGAGCATCAACGCTATGAATCTAATGGTTGAAAACAATACAGCCATCATTATTTGTGGTAAAAATCACATGCCCAATGGTATGTTTTTGAATTTGAATAGTCACCACATTCAACAAGAAATTTTTAAGAAACAACTCGAAGCAAGTGTTCCGTTGAAAAAACAATTGTGGCAGCAAACCATTGTTGAAAAAATTAACAATCAAGGACAACTCTTGACCCAACTGACAGGTGAAGTTAATCCACTCGCTTCTTTTTCTGGAAGAGTTTTGAGCGGCGACACCAGCAATATGGAAGGAGCTGCGGCAGCATATTACTGGAAAATGTTTTTTGAGTTCAACTTTAAACGAGACCGATTTGGCGATTATCCTAACAATTTCTTGAACTATGGCTATGCCATTTTGAGAGCTGCCGTAGCGCGCTCACTTTCAGCTAGTGGATTACTAAACACATTGGGAATTCACCACAAGAGCAAATACAATGCTTTTGCTCTTGCAGATGACATTATGGAGCCTTTTCGACCTATTGTTGATGAAAAAGTAATTGAAATAATCAATGAATTTGAAGAGCAAGAACTGACCTCAGCCATCAAAGCTGAACTGCTCACCATTCTCACGCGAACCGTTTATTTCAAAGACGAAAAAAGTCCGTTGATGGTAGCGCTTCAAAAAACTGCCAGTTCGCTCCAACAATGCTATTACGGTGACAAGAAGAAAATTAATTATCCAAAATTATGGAACTAAACGCCTACAGAATTATGTGGTTATTTGTGTTTTTTGATTTGCCTACAGAAACTAAAAAGGACAGACGCAATGCCCAACAGTTTCGTAAAAACTTGATGAAAGATGGGTTTACAATGATGCAATTTTCTGTGTACACCCGCCATTGCGCTAGCAGCGAAAGTGCAGATGTGCACGAAAAACGAGTAAATACCTTGCTGCCTCCGCTCGGAAAAGTGACCATGCTAAGAATAACCGACAAACAGTATGGAAACATGGCTAATTTTTGGGGAAGATCCGCTTTGACAGGGCCGCCACAACCAAAACAACTCGAACTTTTCTGAATGATTTATGAACTGTTAGAATAAAAAAAATGCTCCAAACAAGGGTTATCACGACTTGCAAGGAGCATTTTTTATAATCGATATTTTCACTCAATCTCACGCTATCAGAAGGCTAAAGACACCAACTAATATCGTTCTTTCCAATCTTTAATCAAACCACAACCATCACCCTCAAAGTCATAA
>Ga0335396_10000400_pt1 | contig 59253 bp, 56 predicted proteins | sample FRY02_FD_205743 | JGI IMG/M metagenome (GOLD analysis project Ga0335396, IMG submission 205743) | Freshwater microbial communities from Lake Fryxell liftoff mats and glacier meltwater in Antarctica - FRY-02 (spades assembly) (version 2) | ecosystem: Environmental > Aquatic > Freshwater > Ice >...
CATCGGCCAACACCTTCGTAATCGCCGCAGTCAACGTCGTCTTACCATGATCAATATGACCCATCGTGCCCACATTCGCATGGGGCTTGGTCCGCTCAAACTTCTCGCGTGCCATTAAATTCTCCTGATTACATTTCGTGGCGTGATGCCTGGATTGTGAACTTCATGAGTGCTGCGCTACTGCGGTACTTCGTTGGTGCGGTACTTGTACTGCGATTTGGGAACCGGAGTTCTCGATTGGTGTCGGCGGTCGGACTTGAACCGACGACCACTCGATTATGAGCCGAGTGCTCTGACCAGCTGAGCTACGCCGACATGTGGACCGGCGGGGTGGAGCCCCTCCGGAGCTGAGCCCCCTGACAGAATCGAACTGTCGACCTTTTCCTTACCATGGAAACGCTCTGCCGACTGAGCTAAGGGGGCGCGTCGGGCGAGCCCGACAAGGAAGCGGTCATGTTGCCACATCCGGCTCAGGATTCCCAACTCACGACCCTCCCGCCGGTACCGTGAACCTGTGCTCCTCCGACTCGCCCGACCCGATGATGCCGAAGCCACCCGTGAGATTTACAACACTGAGGTCACCGGCTCCACTGTCACGTTTGATCTGGTGCCACGTTCAATCGAGGATCAGTTGGCCTGGATCGACCAACGATCTGGAGCAATGGCGGTGGTGGTGGCCGAAATCGATGGCCAAATTGCCGGCTTCGCCTCGCTCTCGCCCTACCGGGATCGGCCTGCCTATTCCACCACGGTCGAGGATTCGGTCTATGTCCACGGCGACTTCCGAGGACAAGGGGTAGGCCGAGCATTACTCAGTGAGGTTCTCGATATTGCCTCTACCCGGGGTTTTCATGCCGTTATGGCTCGAATCGTGGGGGGCCACGATGCCTCAATTGGGCTCCATGAGTCGTTGAGTTTCCGAATTGTGGGCACCGAAGTTGCGGTGGGCCGGAAATTTGGAAAATGGCTCGATGTTGTCCTCATGCAAAAGATGCTCTGAGCTTTTGATCCCCTGAACAGCAGCTTTCGGTTGGGTCACAGCCCTCCGCTAAGGTGCTGCGCTCTGGGTCGGTGCCCGAGTGGCCAAAGGGAACGGGCTGTAAACCCGTCGGTTCTGCCTTCGATGGTTCGAATCCATCCCGGCCCACCAACCGGCTCCCCGCCCATCGGGCGGGGCGGCCGGATGGATCCACTCATTGTCGCCAACTGGCGACCAGTCGAAACGAGCGAATTCCATGCCGAGCTTCGATGTCGTCTCCGAAGTCGACGAACAAGAAATCCGAAATGCTGTGGATCAAGCAGCACGAGAGTTGGCGACTCGATTCGATTTCAAAAACACCAATACGTCAATTGAATTGAAAGATATGGCCATCGAGATGGCCACCCAAAGCCCCGACCGCCTCACCGCGCTGCGCCAACTGCTCGAAGAGAAACTTGTGAAGCGCAAGGTGTCGCTCAAATCGCTCGACTACGGCAAAATCGAAGATGCTTCAGGCGGAACGGTTCGTCAGACCGTCAAGATCGTTGCCGGGATTTCTTCGGAGAAGGCCAAAGAAGTCAATAAGACCATTAAAGAACTTGGCCTCAAAGGCATTCAGTCACAAACCCAAGGCGAACAAGTTCGCGTTACGGGCAAGAAGCGCGACGACTTGCAAGCAGTTATCGCGGGACTCAAAGAATCCGAGATTGATATTCCTTTACAGTTCGAAAACTTCCGCGATTAACGCAAAAGTTTTACGGACGCGCCATCACTCGTAATAGCCCGAGTGGATGTAAACGCAAGGGACTCCTTCACCGTGGAACATGTCGGCGTTACGACGGTCATCCTCGAACGCGAGCAAAAGTTCTAATCCGAACTCGCGCAATTCACCAACAGTTCGTTGCTTAAATTGCCATGCTTCTGCACGCGAATCGTCTTCACGCATACACAACAAATCCCAACGAAGGTCATGGCGAGCAAGCCATTCCAGAGTTTGTGGGCGGACACTTAACGGACGAGCAGTGAGCAAAACAACGTGCAACGAGGAATCAAGAAGTGACAACAACCGCGCCAATTCATGAATGACTTCGTCGGTGCCACACGCTTCAAAAAACGAATCCCAATCGCGATTGGCAATGTGATGTTGACGCAATGACGCGTCGGACAACACGCCATCCATATCGAACACAACTGTTGGGCTCGACGTTACGGGGCCGTCTCGCCATTGCCAATTTTCATGCGTCATTACTTGCTTCCTGGACCGTTGATTGCACTGTCGCGAATGGCGTCGACAACTGATGGATCGGCAAGTGTGGTGGTGTCACCAAGTTCGTGGCCGTCGGCGATGTCGCGCAACAGTCGACGCATGATCTTTCCGCTTCGAGTTTTGGGAAGATCGGGAACGATGATCACTCGCTTGGGTCGAGCGGTGGGTCCAATCTTGTGCGCCACATGCGCGCGCAGCTCGCTCACTAACGCGTCGTCGGGAGTGATGGTTCCGCGCACAATGACGTAACCGATAATGGCCTGACCAGTGAGGTCATCGGTTGCGCCAACAACCGCTGCTTCGGCCACCGCGTGATGATCAACCAGTGCGCTTTCCACCTCGGTAGTGGAGATGCGATGGCCGGAAACGTTCATGACGTCATCGACGCGACCCAACAACCACAGGTAGCCGTCATCATCGATTTTTGCCCCATCACCGGCGAAATAACGGCCTGGATAACGGCTCCAATAGGTGTCCATGTAGCGCTCGGGGTTGCCCCAAATGCCGCGCAACATCGCTGGCCAGGGGCGTGTAAGGGTGAGATAACCACCACCACGAGAAATGGGATGTCCCTCTTCGTCAACAACTTCGACACCAATACCGGGCAGTGCGAACGTGGCGGAACCGGGCTTCAAAGTAGTGACACCAGGCAGAGGACTAATCATCTGTCCCCCAGTTTCGGTCTGCCACCAGGTATCGACAATGGGACAACGACCGCCGCCAATGTGCTCGTGGTACCACATCCAAGCTTCTGGGTTAATGGACTCGCCCACCGACCCGAGCAAACGAAGCGAGGAAAGATCGTGCTTAGCGGGTTCCTGCTCTCCCCATTTCATGAACATTCGAATTGCCGTTGGGGCGGTGTAAAGCTGCGTGACCTTGTAACGCTCGATGATGTCCCACATGCGATCTTTATCGGGAGTGTCAGGCGTTCCTTCGTAGAGCACCGATGTCGCGCCGTTTACGAGCGGCCCGTAAACGATGTAACTGTGACCCGTCACCCATCCGATATCGGCCGAACACCAATAAACATCGGTTTCTGGCTTCAGATCGAAAACGTATTTGTAGGTGAAAGCAACCTGGGTGAGATAGCCGCCAGTGGTGTGCATGATGCCTTTGGGCTTCGCCGTGGTACCCGAGGTGTAGAGCAAATACAGCAGTTGCTCCGAATCCATAGGTTCGGCCGGACATTCAGGCGACGCATTCGCCATGAGTTCGTGGTACCAGTGATCGCGACCACCAAGCATCTGCACATCGGAATTGGTGCGGTTCACCACAATAACGTTTTCAACACTTGGGCACTGCACAACCGCTTCATCGACATTGGGCTTCAACAACGATGCCGCGCCCCGGCGGTAACCACCATCGGCGGTGATGATCATTTTGCATTCGCCATCGTGCACCCGATCGATGATGGAATCGGGCGAGAAACCACCGAAGATCACCGAATGGGCCACACCAATTCGGGTGCACGCCAGCATCGCAACGGGAAGTTCGGGAATCATCGGCATATAGATGGCGACTCGATCGCCTTTGCGAAGCCCGAGATCTTTCAGGACGTTGGCAAATTTTTTCACTTCATCAAGAAGATCGGCATAAGTAATGGCGCGGGTATCGCCGGGTTCGCCTTCCCAGTGATAGGCCACCCGATCGCCGATGCCGTTGGCGATATGACGATCGAGGCAGTTCTCGGAAACGTTGAGCGTTCCGCCCACGAACCACTTTGCAAAAGGAAGTTCCCACTCCAACGTGGTTTCAAAATCGGTGTTCCACGTGAGGAGTTCCCGAGCCTGACGGGCCCAAAATGCCTCGTAATCGGCTTCGGCTTCGCGATAGAGCGAATCATCGGAGGTAAGGGCGTTCGCTTTGAACGCGGCCGAAGGCGCAAACAGGCGATCTTCGTGGAAGAGGTCCTCAATCGTCGGTTCGGTCATGATGATCCCTCTCAACAGGTGTTGAAGCGACCCCGCTTGAACACCCCGAGCCTACTGACAGAAACTTGGCCAAAAGAGCGAAGAGGGCTCATTGGGACCTACTTCCCGATTGGCTATTCGATCACCCGAACGAGACGGATGGGCTCAGCGGGACCGTGGATCTCGATGACTGGCGGAGTACTCCAATCGACGGCCACTGTGGCGGGCAACTCCGCCACGAAACCACTGCATGCTCTTGCAGACGACCCTCCCCCAGTGCCGTCGGGGGACCTCTTAAAGGTAACCTCAGAACCATCAACTTCATAGTTCAAACCACCCGTATTGCAACCATCGTGGAACATGACATGAGTGCCATCGGTGAACCAGAGCCAGACTTCTCTCTCGTCGCCCCCATTCTCGCTCGCCCCACTGAAGGTGCCGACCCACCGTCCTTCGATCGATGGAGTCAAGGCTGAGGACCGCGCCCAAAATAAGACGCCCGCAAACGCGACCAACAAGACAATAACGACGAGGAACAAAGTCTTTCGCATGAATTTCAATTCGTAAGAAGGGTCAAGCCCCAATAATTAGTAATGTACGGGAGGTGACTCAGGATTGAATTTCCAACACACCCATTTCCATCACACATCTTGCCACTCATCAATCCAACCCCCAAAGAACCGAAAATCGAGTCCCAGTACAACGCCCCTCCGCTATCGCCGCTGCGGCTCTGTGCTGATGAAACACGAAATACTGGGCTCGGCTGATACATGTAGCCCGGTGGAGAAAAGTTCCGTTGAGTAATCGGCCCACACTTTTCATACGGGTTGCTATACCCATCTAGTCCTGCGGTCGTAACTCCTGAGTGGCAGATGATTGCACCGACAGAGTCAGAATTCATGCCAATCCACCCGCTAATCTGATGCGCCCAATCGGCGTCATCTACATGGATTCTTCCAAATGTCGCTCGGCCCGAAACCGCAGAGGCGACCAGTTCAGCATCAAATGTCCCTTGATCGCAGCAGTAATAAATCTTGTAATTCCGCGCCACCACCGGACCTAATGTCTGCCCCCCTTGGTAGGTGGTTGAGTTTAACGAAAAACAATGTCCAGCAGTCAACAGCATGTTGCCGTACGAAGTACTCACTCCAAAACCGGTCGTGCAGCTCGAAGTACCCGAAACTAGTAATCCTGCAAACACGGACCCATACGGTTGCAATTGCGATTTCAAAGTGCTGGAACTATTTCCGGCCTGTTCTACTTCGCCAAAGTGCACCCCATCGGAAGACTCCTTAATTCGTTCAATCAATTGAAGATCACTTGCCGAGATGCCAACCGTTCCAGTCCAATAATCTAACCAGTACGCCGAATCTTTCAGCCCTAACTCGTCAATCGACTTGGCGACCGTTTCTCCATCTCTTTTGACATCAAGCGACGATCGAGGTGCAATAACAAAATTGAGTCGATCCCTGTAACTGCCCCCGAAGACGCTCGAAACGGCGGATTCAACCGCAGGCGACAGCTTTTCCAATAGATAGTCGATCACAAAATTTTCAGTGGCGAGATCTACTCGAATTCGTGATTCGATGAACTCCGCTCCCGCCTCGATCGCCTTTCCATTCGCCTGAAAAGACAACGCCTGAATCTTCGCTCTGCTGATCATCTTTCCTGCTTCGGCAACGGTCAAAGTCAGACCTGCGAAATCGGAAGTGTTAACAGTGACGAGAGAATCACCAGACCATCCCTCGAGGAGTGATCTGACTTTGTCCAAATTCGCTTCAAGGCCGAGCTCTGACCTGAGGCTGACGATCTGCTTTAGCTCGCTAGCAGATAGTTCACGAGCTTGAGCGAATTGAGATCCGCTGCGAAGTATCTCGACCTCATTCGGGGAAAGATCTAAATCTGGTGATCCCTTCAAAATTGCGTCAACCGGGTCCTGAGAGGCTCCCGCGAAATTGTGATTCGTAACCCCCATTCCGCCAATAACAAGTCCGACAACAGCAATCCTCCAAAACGGCCTCATCACAACTCCAACCAACTGTGATATTTTTCATATCCCAGCGCCCACTCTCCACTCAAGCCACAAAAAGTCACCGAGTCCCCCGGATTCTAGCAGCGCTTCGGCCTCTCTGATCCGACTGCGGGCTCGAAGTGCCCCAACATCGGGAGCCGATGCTTTCTCCTTCCACAGACGGCGACCCTCTTCGACCAACTCATCGATTCCTAGTCCTTGAAGCCATTCGGCCTGGGTGGTAAGCGTCGAAGGTTGGTGATCGAGAGTGATCTGATCGAAAGCCACATCGGTGGTTATGTCACGCGAACCCGGTTCATCGAGCGGATGCCCACCGCGCTCATTCCCCACGAAAGTTCGCAACCAACCCATCTGTTGGCGTTCGGCCAGAACTGAAGTTTTGGTTTCTCCGTAGTCGATAACGATGAGCGATCCGTCCGTAATCCTGCCAATGGTGGCGTTCACCCATAAACGCGCCGCGTGCTGCCAGGGCAGCCACTCGCCTGCCGGCGATGCCGCCAGAAGAGCGGACACCTCCGGCGGAAGGTCGACGGGACGCGGAGTAAATTCGAAACTCTCGTCGCAGAATTCAACATCGAGTCGTTCGAAGTTGCTGTTGCCATCGTGGCGGACGATGTCGAAGGGGAGGTTATCGAGCAGTTCATTGGCGATCACCACTCCGGTGAATGCAGCCGGCAAATACTCGCTCGAAACAAATCGGGGGCCGCTTTCACCCGATGCGATGAATTGCGCCAAGTGGAACTCATCGGCCTCACCCTCGTAACCAACGAGATGATCCGCGTGCAGGGCTCGTTGCGGTGCGGAGATTTCCGTCATCACGTAACGCAGCGCTGCTGCACATTCCGGGGCGGCGAGAGCGATTGATCGGGCCAGAGTCCCCGGCCCTGCCCCAACTTCAACTACGACAAATGGGTCGGGACAATCAAGTTCATTCCAAAGCTGATCAAGACGCCGGGCGAGAAGCGCGCCAAACAGCGGCCCCACTTCAGGACTGGTGAGAAAGTCTGCTCGGCGGCCAGCTTGGCCGGTGCCTGAATAGAAACCAACCGCTTCGTCATAGAGCGCAAACTCCATGAACTGCGCAAATGACAGGCTCGGTGCACCGGCGAACCGCTGTTGGAACCGTTCGATGACCATTGGCACGAACGCTACCTACGCCTCAGCGCAGCAGTGTGTCGGTGAAGTGTGTCAGGAGACCCGGCGCTACGCCCCACACCACCGTGAATGCGGTGGTGATGATGAGGGCGAAGGTGAGCGATGCTGGTACGCGAATGGGTGCGCGATCGCCATCGGGCGCATCGTCCATCCACATGACGCGCATGATGCGGCCATAATAACCGAACGCGATCACCGAATTGATAGCCACAATGACCGCCAGCACATAACCAGCAGTGGTCCCAGCAGAGGCGAGGGCGCTGAAAATGGAAAGTTTGGCGAACCAACCAGCGGCCGGCGGAACGCCAGCGAGCGAGAACAAGAAGATGGTCATGCACACGGTGAGGCCTGGGGCGTAGCTGAATAGTCCGCCGAACGAGTCGATTTCGCCCGAACGAGTCTTGCGAGCCACCGCAATAATGACTGCGAATGCACCAAGGTTCATTGCGGCATAGATGAGTAGGTAGATGACAACGGCGCGAAGTGCATCGCTGCCAGTAGCGACACTGGCGCCAGCCACCGCGAGTGGGGCGATGATGTAACCAGCCTGAGCGATACCTGAATAGGCGAGCATGCGAACGATGTTGCTTTGACGCAATGCAATGAGATTGCCCACTGTCATGGTGACGGCGGCAAGAACCCACATAAGTGGCTCGAACACATCGCTGCGGCCATAAAAGCCGAGGAAGATGACATTGATGAGCGCTACAAAACCTGCGGCTTTTGATGCAACCGCAAGGAATGCAGTGACAGGTGTAGGTGCGCCTTCATAGGTATCGGGTGCCCATGTGTGGAACGGAACCGCAGAGACCTTGAAGGCGAAACCAATGATCGTGAACGCGATACCAAGCGTGATGATCGGCTGGGAATGAACAAACATGCCCAGACGGTCAGCAATTTCGGTGAGCAGCGTCGTGCCAGTGATGCCATAAATAATCGACATGCCGTAGAGCAATATTGCTGAAGCAAAGACACCCATGAGGTAGTACTTGATGCCCGCTTCGTTACTTTTCGGATCTTGCTTACGCCATGCAGCAAGCATGTACGCAGGAATAGAGATGAGTTCGAGTGCCAAGAAAATCGTGATGAGGTCGCGGGCCGAAGCCATCACCATCATGCCGAGAATCGAGGAGAGCAAAAGGATGTAGTACTCACCCTCGTGATAGTCGCCCTCAGCGATGTAGTTGGTGGACAACAGAATCACGACGTAACCCGAAATGAGGAATAGCGCTGTGAGGATCAGTGAGTAGTTGTCGACAACGAATGCTCCGCCAAACATTGTGCGTGTTTGACCAGAGTTGGCCAGCGTCGCCACTGGAACTAGTGCAGCAAGTAACCCGATGCCTGCCATTGATGGCATCACCCAACGCGAACGCTCGCCGAGGAATGACTCGAGCACAACGAGGATCACGAATGTCGACGCCACGATGATCAGGGGCGCGAAGGCGTGATAATCGAGGTCTGGCGCTTCCCACGCGAAAGTCAGCAACTGGGCGAGCAACGGATCAGCCTCCGAGCCCGTTCACGATGTCGATCGTGCGCTGAACGGCACCATCAGTCACCTTGAAAATGATATTCGGCACAAAGCCCAGCACCACGATGAGAACAAGGAATGGGGTCCAGGCCAACCATTCGGTAAACGAAACATCCTTGATATTTGGATCGTTTTCGAATTCCTCTGTCGGTTCGCCGAAGCCAACTCGTTGGTACATCCACAGCAAGTAGGCGGCGGCGAGCACGGTGCCAATCGCAGCGACGACCATAAGCACTCGGAAGAAGGCAACGTTCAGACCCACACCTGGGTTGTAGGCCGACAGAATTGCTGGGAACTCGCCCCAGAAACCGGCCAGACCGGGAAGACCAAGCGAGGCCATCACTGAGAAGCCAAGAATCCAACCCATATGCGGCATTTGCTTGAGCATGCCACCCAGTCGAGAAATATCGAGGGTATGGAAACGGTCCTTGGTGGAACCGGCGATGAAAAAGAGCATGCCGGTAATGAGACCGTGGGCAACCATGCCGAAAATGGCAGCTTGGATACCGATGGTGGTAAGCGTGGCGATGCCCAGCATCACGAAGCCCATATGCGATACCGATGAGAACGCGATGAGTCGCTTCATATCGGTCTGGGCCAAACAGCACAGTGCGCCGTAGATGATGCCGACCACCGCAAGCAGACCAATAAATGGTGCCCACTTCTCGGCTGCTCCCGGAAGGATCGGGATAGCGATACGGATGAAGCCATAGGTGCCGAGCTTCAGGAGCACGGCAGCCAAGATGACCGAACCAACCGTTGGCGCTTGGGTATGAGCATCGGGCAACCATGTGTGGAACGGGAACATCGGAACCTTGATACCGAAACCCATGAACATGCCGCCAAAGATCCAAAGGGCGGCACCAGCGGAAATTCCACCAGCAAGTTCAGGTAACAGACGCATATCGAATGAATGCATCATTTGGCCGCCGACATCAACTGTGTCGGACAAGAAATAGAGCGCCATGAAACTGACGATCATGAGTGCCGAACCGAACAACGTGTAGAGGAAGAATTTCAGCGACGCGTACTTGCGCTTTTCGCCACCCCACACGCCGATCATGAAGTACATCGGCAGGAGAACCACTTCGAAGAAGACGAAGAAGAGGAGAAGATCCTGAGCGAGGAACGAACCGATCATGCCAGTTTCCAGGATGAGGATCAGGATGAGGAACGCCTTGGGATTACGGGGCTCGGGGAAATGATTCCACGAGTAGATGATGCACAACGGCACCACCAGCATCGCCAAGGCAATCATTGGCAGCGAGATGCCGTCGACACCGATGATGTAACGGCTGTTGACCATCGGGATCCACGATTTATCGATGACGAACTGCAACTTGCCAGTTGCGTCGTAGTCGAAATTGGCGATGATCAGGACACCGAGGAGCAATACCGCGAGGCTCGTGCCGAGGGCAACGACCTTGTGATACTGCTCGCGGGCCTTGGGCACGACAAACATCGCGAGTGCTCCCACCAGTGGAAGAAACACTGCGAGGCTCAGGCCCCAACTGTTCAGAAAATCTTTCATCGAATTGTCCTGGGCTCCTAGACGACGAACACGAGCACACCGACGAGGACGACCACGCCGGCGAAGAGGATTGAGGCGTACTGCTGGACCTTGCCGGTTTGCATGCGCCGAAGAAGCTGACCTGCTCCTTGCGACACTTGGCCGGATCCGTTTACTGCTCCATCAATAATGAGTTGATCGCCGGCGTAGACCACGCCAGCAATCTTGCGGGCACCCGTGCCCACTCCGTTGACGGTTCCGTCGAGCACGTTTTGGTTAAACCAATTGGCGGCTCGGGCGATGGGGCCCTTAATGCTGCCTACGATAACTCCGTTATAGAGCGTGTCGAGGTAGTACTTGTTCTCGAGGAACGTGAAGCCGGCATGCGCAAGCTTGTTCCGCTTTGTGAGACCGTGCGGTCCACGGTTCTTCTCGTAGTACTGGTAAGAGATAAATAAACCAGTAGCAGCGAGAATGGTGGCCACCACTGCGAGCCAAGGGGTGAACTCAGCGTGCTGCAGTGGCGGGAAGGCAAAGGTGGGCTCTACGTAGTGCTCGAACCGTGTTGTGGCGCCGCCCGGAAGTTTGAGCCCAAAGAAGCTCTTCGGAAAGTTCGTGAAGCCTAAGAGCACTGCGCAGGCTGCGAGGACCATAAGCGGCCAGGTAATTGCTCGTGGCGACTCATGGGGCTTGCCATGACCTCGGTAGTCGCCCCAGAAAGTGAGCCAATAAGCGCGGCCCATGTACGCAGCGGTAAGGAACGCCGTAATGAGACCGAAGATGAGCATCAGTGTGTAGGCGTTCTGCTGACCAGCGCTTGCACCAGCAAGGATTTCATCCTTCGACCAGAAACCAGCAAGTGGGAAAATACCGGCCAGTGCAAGTGTGGCGATGAGGAACGTTGCATGCGTAATTGGCATCTTCTTTCGAAGACCACCCATCTCGCGCATATCGAAGGTGTGATGGCAGGCATGACTTACCGAGCCTGCACCCAAGAACAAACACGCTTTAAAGAAGGCGTGGGTGAAGAGATGGAACACACCGGCTGTCCAGGCCCCGACGCCAAGAGCCATCACCATGAAGCCAAGCTGCGAAATGGTGGAATATGCCAAGACTTTTTTGAGGTCGGTCTGAACAAAGGCGAGCAGACCGCCCACGATGGTTGTGAAACCGCCAATGAAGGCAACATAGTGAAGCGAGCTCGAACCGATAGCAAGGCCGCTAAAGAACACACCGTAAAGACGAGCGATGAGATAGACGCCAGCAACAACCATGGTGGCCGCGTGGATAAGCGCTGACACTGGAGTGGGTCCGGCCATGGCGTCGGGCAACCACGTATGAAGCGGGAACTGGCCTGACTTCGAGGTAACACCCCCAAAGAGACATAACGCACCCACTAACAACAGTGTGGTGTTGGCGCCGTTACCCAGTGCATATTCATTGAGGTGCAGCACGTTGAAGCTGGTGCCGCCAGCGGCGAAGAACGTAATGATGACGCCAAGAATGAGCCCGATATCACCAACGCGGTTGGTGATAAATGCCTTGAGTGCAGCGTCAGTATTTTCCTTTTTCTCCCACCAATGGCCAATAAGCCCAAATGAACAGACGCCAACCAACTCCCAACCAACCAACATCTGCAGAGTGTTGGAACTGAGGACGTAGAAGAGCATCGACGCGGTGAACAGCGAAAGGAATGCGTAGTAATGGGTAAAGCGAACATCACCGCGCAGGTACTCGGTTGAGTAGATATGAACAAGTAACGAGATGATGCAGACCGTGATGAGCATCATGGCGGCAAGACCATCGACAAGTGTTCCGATCTCAAATTGAAGATCGCCAACTTGCAACCAGGTCGCAGTGCGCACGACCGGAGGAAGCGACTTGTGTTCTCCGCCGCCTTCACCATGAGCAGACTGATCATCTGCCGTTACTTCTGCGGCGGTGACCTCCGAAGCAGTGTTCTCTGGACTGGACGGAGTTCCAGCAACAGTTTCGCCTGAGTTTTTGGTGGCGCCACCAATTTCATCATGGATGGTTTCCGCAGTTTGGGGCGTAAGACCATTTGCCCGCAGGACATCGGCAGCAAGCGCCGCGCCGGTGGGCGGATTATTCACCCGGTTGATCCACTGCCCGGCAACAACAACAGAGAGGAGAAGACAGATGGAAACAGCGCCAATACCGATACCGGCGGTGGCGCGCGTTCCCCAACGCTTACCGAAAAACAAAATAACGAGGAACGATGCCGCCATAAGGGCGGGAATGATCCAAACCTTGTCCATGAGATCAAACACGATGATCAGCCCTTCAGCATGTCGACATCATTGATGTCGATGCTCTGACGGTTGCGATAGATGAGTAGGACAAGTGCGAGACCAACGCCAACTTCGGCGGCAGCCACTGCGATGACGAACAGAGCAAAAACCTGTCCGGTCATGTTTGCCGTGTCGTTGGCATGCCAATAGGCACCGAACGCCACGAGATTGATGTTGACCGCGTTGAGAATAAGTTCAATCGATAGAAGAACGAGTACGGCGTTCTTCCGAGCGATAACGCCGTAAACACCTATGCAGAAAAGAATGGCAGCGAGGATGAGGAACTGGTTCAGGAACATCAGTCACGCCTCGCAATGACAACGGCGCCAATAAGCGCAGCAAGCAAAAGAACTGAAAGCACTTCAAAGGGAAGCAAGAACGTGGAGAAAATGGAATCGCTGACCTCTGATGTGCGCTGCACACCGAGGTTGCCGAATTCGGTATCTCGCACGCCATCCCAGAGCGAATAGGTCATAAGGGCGAGAAGCGCAACCCCAATAACTCCCGCACCGATGCGCATGGTCTTGCTGTTATTGAGTTCTTCGTCGATGCCCGCCTTCGTGCGGGTGAGCATGACACCGAACAAGAACAACACGATGATTGCGCCGAGGTACACGAGGACCTGGGCGATGGCAACGAATTCCGCCGCCAACAAAATGTATTGCGCAGCAACTCCAGCCAGAACTAGCACGAGCCAAAGGGCGGCGTGCATCACGTTCTTCACCGTGACAACGCGCACCGCACCAAAGACGATGAGCGCAGCGATGATGTAGAAGGCAATGTTCTGAGCAACAAGAACGGCGAGCACTAGCGCGGCACCTTCCTAATCTTCGCTTCAGAACCTGCCTCATAGGTCTCGAACTCGGGGACCGTTTGCATCCACTGATCAAGACGACTCTTGTCATGGAGAAGATCGGCAATACGAATTTCCGAATATTCGTGCTCTGGGCTCCAGAAGAGCGCGTCGAACGGGCAGACATCTACACAAATTCCGCAATACATGCAGAGCGAGAAGTCGATATCGAAACGATCAAGCTCATTCTTCTGACGAGGCTGGCCTCCCTCGCGACGCGGGGGTGCGAGGTATTTGTGGGCCTCAATGAAAATGCACCAATCCGGGCATTCACGGGCGCAAAGCATGCAGGAGGTGCAGTTCTCTTCCTTTAGGGCAATGACCCCACGAGCACGAGGAGCAACTTCTTCGCGTTCGTGCGGATACCGAGTGGTTTGGGGCCCGTCTTTAAGGGTCTTAACCATTTCGCCGAACGTGACACCGAGACCCTTGATGAGACCAGGAACCTTGGGCTGGGAAGGCATCAGAACACCACTTTCAGGACGGCCGTAATGACAATGTTGACGAGGGCCAAAGGAATAAGCACCTTCCACGCGAGGCTTTGAAGTTGATCCTCACGGAAACGGGGATAGGTAAAGCGGACCCAGAAGATGATGAACGCAACGACCATCACCTTGGCAAACAACACCGCGGGGCCCAGTACGTAGTACCAGTCGCTGGAGGTTGGAAGCCACGGAACTGCCCAACCACCCAGGAAAAGCACGGCTGCGATTCCCGCGAACACGAACGCGGTTGCAAATTCAGCGAGGAAAAAAATGAGGAAACGGAAACCGGTGTACTCAACCTGATAACCGCTAATGATTTCTGATTCAGCAACCGGCATATCGAAGGGCGGCTGCGTAAGTTCTGCTTGCACTGCAGCAATGAAGATGATGAAACCAAGGAACTGCGTGATGATGTAGGGGTAGCCAATGCCTTGCCAGCCGAAAATGCTTCCGTCGGCCTGAGCCACAACGATGCCATTGAGGCTCATTGTTCCGGCTTGGATCACCACGCCGATGACAGCGAGAACCATCGGAAGTTCATAGGCAATGAGCTGACCAGCCGCTCGCAGTGCGCCCATGAGTGAGTACTTACTGGCCGATCCCCAACCGGCCATGAGGACACCAATGACGGAAAGTGATGCAATCGCCAAGACATAGAACACGCCGACATCAAGGTCGGCGACAACAAGATGCATCGAGGCAGGAAGAGCGACATAAAGAAGCAAGGTCGACATGAGCACAACCAGCGGCGCGACCTTAAAGACCCAAAGATCGGCGCCGTTGGGAGCGATGTCTTCTTTCTGCAAGAACTTCACGCCATCGGCAAGGAGCTGCAAGGTTCCGCGTGGGCCCGCCTCTTGCGGACCAAGACGGCTTTGCATCCACGACATGACCTTAAACAAGAAGACAATGCCGAGAATAAGTGCGGTGGTTGGAACAACCGCACTGATCACGAGCACCTTGAGGAGCGTGGAGACCCAATACGGCGGATCAAAGGACGCCAGCAAGAGAGTCATCGGTCGATGTCTCCCAAGATGAAATAAAGGCTTCCGAGAATTGAGATGAGGTCAGGAACGTACGCTCCGCGCGCCACCCACGGAAGGATGGAGATGTTGTTGAACGAAGCGGAACGAATCTTGACTCGGAATGGAACAAGATCGCCCTTCGACACAATGTAGTAACCCATCTCGCCGAGAGGATTTTCGGTTGCGACATACGCTTCACCTTCGGGCACCTTGATAATGCGGGGCACCTTGGCCATCACCGGACCAGCCGGGATGGTGTCGAGAAGTTGCTTCACGATCTTTGCTGCTTCGCGTGTCTCCTGAAGTCGAACCCAAGTGCGGGCGAAGCAGTCGCCATCAGGATGGGTCCAGACCTTCCAATCGGCTTGGTCATAGACAAGTCCGGGCGGGCAGTTATCGCGGCGAAGATCCCAATCGACACCGGATGCACGCAGGTTGGCGCCCGAAAGTCCGTAGGAAAGTGCGATCTCGGCAGGAATGACACCAATGCCTCGAGTACGAGCTTGGAAAATTTCGTTGCCAACAAGAAGATCTTCCATCTCGTCGCAGAAGGCGAGAAGGCGATCCATCGCTATATGTGATTCGGTGATCCAACCCTTGGGTAGATCGTCTTTCACGCCACCGATGCGATCGAAGTTGGGATGGAAGCGGCCACCGGTTGCAGATTCGATCTGGTTAAGAACCCATTCGCGATCGCGGAATGCGTAGAAGCCAGCGGTCATACCGCCAAGCTGCAAACCAAAATCACCAAGGAACAACGAAATGTTCGCAACTCGTGACATTTCAAAAAGGATTGTGCGGATCCACTGCGCACGAGGCGGTGCTTCGACACCCATAAGCTTTTCAGCAGCAAGAATGAACGGGACCTCATTGGCGAAGCTCCCGAGCCAATCAATGCGATTGATAAGTGCATTGACCTGCGGATAGGTGCGGACTTCGGTGAGTTTCTCGTAACCACGATGCATGTAGCCACACATCGGTTCGGCCGAAATAACTTGTTCACCATCGAGTTTGGCGATGATGCGCAAGGTCCCATGGGTGGCGGGATGCTGCGGACCCATGTTGAGGGTCATGCCCTCAGTTTCGAAATCGAGGTTGACGCGGTTGTCGTTCGCTTCAGCAGCGAGTGTGGAGATGGCGTGGGGATCACTAATAGCGGTCATTCGCCCTCGCCTTCCTCTTCATTGCCTACACCGGGCATGGGTTCGACATCGACGATGCCGGGCCACGGCCGAACGCGTCGGGCCAACAATGGGAAATCTTTACGTAACGGATGCCCCTGGAAATCGGCGGGCAAGTACATGTTGATGGGATTGGGGTGTCCGTTAAATGACACACCAAACATTTCCAGTGCCTCGCGCTCGTGCCAGTTGGCACCGGCAAAGACTGTTGACCAGGTGTCGATGGACAAATCCTCGTCGGGAACATCGGCTTTAAACGTGATGCCCATTCCGTCAGCAATTGAATAGAGACGGGCAAATACTTGAAAACGGGTATCGCCACCGGCGTAACCCTGAACAATGGGCGCGGGTTCCTTTGCGATTACTCCAGAAACTTCAAGATCTTGTTGGGCGTCCATGTCGCGACCAAATGGCGACGGTAACCAGTCGATAACCGAGAGGAAATCGAAGAATCGGTAGCCCATCGCTTTTCCTACAACAGCGACCTCGTGCCACTGTGCGCGGTCGACGCGAATCCAGAGGTCGTCTCCAGGACGAATATGCGAACCGACAACGCCTTCGCCGAGTCGTGAAGTGAAGGTTGCGAGAACGGCCTCGCGCACCTCGTCGGTGGCCGCGGCGGATTCTTCAGGAGTCTGGGTGTCAGCTGACGACAATTGGCTCACCCTTCCAACGCTCAGCCATGTCCTCGTGGGCAATGCGCTCTTGCAACAAGATGATGCCTTCGAGCAACGCTTCGGGGCGAGGTGGGCATCCGGGCACATAGACATCAACCGGAATTAACTGATCGACACCCTTGGTGACCGAATAACTGTCCCAGTAAGGACCGCCACAGTTGGCGCAAGAACCCATGGAGATGACGTACTTGGGGTCGGGCATTTGCTCATAAAGACGAACAACCGCAGGAGCCAGTTTATCGGTAACCGTGCCGGCGATGACAACAAGATCTGCCTGACGGGGACTGGCCGGGAACGGAATGACACCAAGACGCATGACGTCGTAACGCGGCGACGCGAAGGCGGCACCCATCTCGATGGCACAGCAGGCAAGACCCCACTGGTAGGCCCAGATGGAATATTTACGCGAGATATTAAGGAGTTTGGCAAGCGGCTTCGGAAGTTTGCCGCTTTCGACTAAGCCCATCGGAGCACCTTCTTTCGCCATGCATAGAGCAGGCCAAGAGCGAGAATACCAATAAACACGAGCATCTCGACCAGCCCGAAAACTCCGTACAGTTCAAGTCGGGTGGCCCACGGGAAAATAAAGACTGCTTCAACATCGAACATCACGAAGAGCAGTGCATAGATGTAATAACGGATCTGGCTTTGCGACCAGCCCGAGCCCACTGGATCGACACCTGACTCGTAGACCAGATACTTCTGTTCCTGAGGTCGAGTTGGGCGAAAGATTTTGCCTATGGCGAGGAGCCCTGCTCCAAGGCCAATACCAACACCAGCGAAGATCGCAACAGTGAGGTACTGCCGGACGAAATCGGAGTACTCAGTCATGTTGCGTTGACACTACTTTCGAGCCGAACACGTCATGAAATCCTTGGGCAAGCAGGTGATTCATCATTGTTGCTGTCTCACTGCCCCCGTCCGGTGGATCCCGCAGAAATTGCTGCGTCCGCAGGACGGTCGTAGGTGACGAGAACCGGCACAGCATCACGGGCCGGCTCCACCAATAGGTCGGGAAGGAGGCCGAAAAGTACCGACGCACCAACACATAGGCACAATGCCAGACCAGCGGCGAACGGAACATGTATCCGAGAAGAGCGGGCTGGATCGGGACCGTCCTCGCCACCTGACATGAACATCGCCACGATGATGCGCAGGTACAAGAACGCTGAAATAACGGCGGAGACCATGGCGATAAGGGCCAACGGAACCGCATGTGAATTTACTGCAGCAGTAATTGCGTAGAACTTTGCAAAGAATCCCGCGGTGAACGGAATGCCGGCCTGGGAAAGCAGCAGTATGAGGAACGAGATAGCGATAAAAGGATTGGTCCGGGCAAGACCCGTGTAATCGGACAACTGATGATTGCCATCGCCCTTGCGTCCCACCAAGGTGGCGACACCGAATGAACCGGCCACCATGAAGGTGTAGACCGCTACGTAGAACAGCACCGCAGCCGTGCCTTCTTTTGAACTCGACTCGATGGCCATGAGGATGAAACCAGCATGGCTAATGGATGAATACGCCAACATTCGCTTGACATTGCTCTGAACAATCGCCAGTGCAGCACCAAGGACCATCGACAAAATCGCGATGGTGTAAACGATCGGTTTCCATGTGGCGTCGTAGTTCGAGAAGGTGAGAACAAAGACGCGCACCAGTCCAACAACAGCGGCAGTCTTTACCCCGGCAGCCATCCACACGACCGCCGGTGTTGGTGCACCGTCGTAGACGTCGGGGCTCCATGCATGAAACGGAACAGCAGCAATCTTGAAGAAAAAGCCCACCAGTACGAGCACAAGACCCATCAACAACAGACCGTTGTGAATGGGCACCACCGCGGCCATGAAGTTCTTTATGTCGACAAGGTTGGTGGAACCGGTAGCTCCGTAAAGAAGGGCAATACCGTAGAGAAGGAATGCTGAGGAGAAGGCTCCAAGAACGAAGTACTTGAGGCCTGCTTCTTGAGATTGCGACCGGCGCAGGTTCATGCCCGACAACACGTAGACCGCTATGGAAAGTGTTTCGAGGCCAATGAAAAGCACAATGAGGTCGTTAGCCATGGCCATCATCACGCCGCCCGAGGCCGACAGCAGCATGAGCACATAGAACTCCGGGCCGTCCATGTCTTCGCGGCGAAGGAAGGAGTCGGCAAAGAGAGCGGCGAGTACGACACCCACACACAACACGATGGTGGCGAAAAGACCGAACCCATCAATACCAACAGCTCCGGCGATGGTGCTGAACGCTCCTGGCTGCGAATGGTTTGTGGTGATCCAAAGAATGGAGCCCCAGTTCTGCACACGAGCCCACAGCGGCACAACCGAGATTGCCGCCGCAATGGCGATTGCAACAGTGGTCCATGCCCAGGCGCCTCGGGGCGCACGAGACTTTAAAAATGACGAGAAAGTGAGCAGAAGCAGCCCACCAACCAACAAAATAAGCAGGGGCAGAAGTGCGAGCCAATCGATTGACGGACCAGTGATGTGCACGATCTCACCAACTGCGCCGGAATCGGTAGCAAGTGAACCACCGCTCAGCATGTCTTGAGTGACCTGAGAGAGGATCATTAGTTCTTCTCCTCCCCGTTCGTTGATGTGCTCAATCCGTGTTCGCCAGTCAGGACATGACCTGAATGGTCAATGTTGATGAAAAGGTTCTTACCTTTTTGCGTGATTGGCTCTTGGAAGGTGGAGACCCGTTGTTCCATCCGGGTGAGGATGCGATGCACCGAAGGCTCAATGCGTTCAAGCACCGGCTTGGGATAGACGCCGAGGAAGATGATGAGTGCAATCAGTGGCACCATGACCAACTTCTCGGAGATATTGAGATCAGGAAAGTTCTTGTTTGCTTCGTCAGGTTCGCCAGTGAAAACACGCTGATAGGCCCAAAGCAGATAAAGCGCCGCAATGACGACACCAAAGGCAGCGATAACCGCCCACCAACGATGTGCGACGAAGGTACCGAGCAGCACTAAGAACTCGCTAACGAAACCGTTGAGTCCAGGCACACCAATGGACGACAGCATCACCAAAGTGAACATGCCGGCAAAGACCGGTGCGACCTTAGCGATGCCCTTCAGACTTGAGATTTCGTAGGTGTGACGGCGGGAGTAGAGGAAGCCGAGCAGGATGAACAATGCGCTGGTGGAAATACCGTGATTGACCATCTGTAGTACAGAACCTTCGACACCTTCGGTGTTGAGAACGAACAGACCCATCAGGGCAAAACCCATGTGCGAAACAGATGAATAGGCAACAAGCCGCTTGAGATTTTTTTGCATTGCCGCAACGATGCCGCCATAGACCACACCAATCGTGGCCAACGTAAGCATCACTGGCGCAAACCACACCGTTGCTTCGGGGAAGAGTTCAAGACCAAAACGCAAGAACCCGTAGGTGCCGAGTTTCAGCAAAATGCCGGCAAGATCGACTGATCCGGCAGTTGGTGCTTCGGTATGAGCGTCGGGCAACCACGTATGGAACGGGAACGATGGGACCTTCACCGCAAACGCGATTGCCATACCTAAGAACAACCAACGCCCAGTGCTCACCCCAAGATTGTCCGCCGCGATGATCTTTGTGAAGTCGAAGGTGATGCCGCCGTTCTCGCCGGCTTTAGCAAGTATGGCAAGCGAAACGATTGAGACGAGCATGAACGCTGAACCAAGCATCGTGTAAAGGAAGAACTTGGTGGCGGCATAAATACGACGACCATGACCCCACTTACCGATGAGCATATAAAGCGGCACGAGGGTGATCTCGAACATTAAGAAGAAGAGGAAGAGATCGAGCGACAGGAACGCTCCCATACACCCACCCATTAAAAGGGTGAGCCAGCCGTAGTAGCCCTTTGGATCCTTATCGGGCTTGGCCGCGAACAAGGCGATAGGGAACAAAATACCTGTAAGCACAATAAGGAACAGTGAGATGCCATCGACGCCAAGGAAGAACTTGATGTCGAGTGACTCCACCCATGTTTGTTGCACCACGAACTGATAACCAGCGTCGCCTGTCTTGAACTGCACCAACACCACGATTGAAAGAACCGCGGTGAGCAACGAGGTGACGACGGCAATCTGACGAGCGACCTCGGGACGCGATTGAGGAAGAACCGCGATGATCAACGCACCGATCATCGGCGCAAGAACGAGCGCTGGAAGGATCGGGAAACTGTTTGATGCTGCTTCGATGGCCAGAAGTGCAGTGCTCATCAGAAGCTCACCTGCGTAAGGACGAAGGCCAACATAAGTACGGCGCCAATACCAATCATGAGTGCGTACCAGCGCACATAACCGCTCTCAATCGTTCGGAGTCGAGCGGCACCGCCGCGGGTGGCGCGACCTATGCGGTTCACAGTGCCGTCGATGACAACATTGTCGAACATGGCGATGAGTTCAAAGCCTTTACGACCTGCACCACCCATGAAGTCGGTGATGGCCTTATCGATGTACCAGCCATTTGCGAAGAACGGCAGCTCAATACGACGAGGATCGACCTTGTTCTTCAGATACACCGAATAGGCAAGGAAGATACCGAACAATGCGACGAGCGTTGACGCAACTAGCTCGATAGTGAGTTGCACTCCCCCAAGGCCCAAGTGGACCTGGTTCGCTCCGACCACTGGCTCCAGCCAGCGATTAAGGAACTCGAGGTTTTCGGTAAACGGAAGATTCAGCACACCAGCGACAACAGCGAAGAACGCCAGCACAATGAGCGGCACCAGCATCGGCCACTTCGACTCGTGTGGCATGAAACCAGCGTGCACATCGGCATGGCTATCGGCACCGTCATCACTGTGCGCCGACGTGTCGTGCGCATCGAGATTGGCAAGTTCGCCCTCGGCGGATTCGCCCCATCGGGCATCGCCATAGAAAACACGAAACACAAGACGGCTCATGTAGAACGCGGTGAGCAGCGCAGTGAGGAGGCCGAAGGCGTAAAGAATCGGGCTCTTATGCAATGCATAAGCGAGGATGTCGTCTTTCGACCAAAAGCCCGAGAACGGCGGCACACCAGAAATGGCAAGCCAACCGATAATGAACGTGATTGCGGTAACCGGCATGAGTTTGCGCAGCGCACCCATACGGCGCATGTCTTGTTCTTCATGCGTTCCGTGAATGACCGAACCGGCACCCAAGAAAAGAAGCGCCTTGAAGAACGCATGGGTAATCATGTGGAAGATCGCCGCGCTGTAGCCACCAGCACCAATAGCCAAGAACATGTACCCGAGTTGACTGACCGTTGAATAGGCAAGGACCTTCTTAATGTCCTGCTGGGCGAGCGCAATGGTTGCGGCAATGAGCGCAGTTGCGCAGCCAATGATGGCAATGAGCCAAGGCAACCACGAAGCCGATGCGGCCAGCACGGGATTAACGCGCACCATGAGGTAGACCCCAGCGGTCACCATGGTGGCAGCGTGAATAAGCGCTGAAACCGGTGTTGGGCCAGCCATGGCATCGGGCAACCAGATGAACAATGGGATCTGTGCCGACTTGCCAATAGCGCCGATGAACAACATAAACGCAATGAATGTCGCGGTTGACTGCGCCAAGCCTGGCGACATCGGAAGGAACTCGGAGTACTTCACGGTCCCGAAGGCAAAGAACGTCATAAAGATGGCGACCATGAAACCCCAGTCACCAACGCGGTTGGTGATGAAGGCTTTCTTGCCAGCTTTGGCGTTTTCGTCCTTTTCGAACCAGAACGAAATAAGGAAGTATGAGCACACGCCCACGCCTTCCCAACCGAGGAAGGTAAGGACGAGATTGTCGCCCAACACAAGAATGAGCATCGAGAAGACAAACAGATTTAGATAGGTGAAGAACCGAGGGAAACGGCTGTCACCGTGCATGTACCCGATTGAGTACAGGTGAATCATTGAGGCAATACCGGTGACGAACAGAACCATCGCCATTGAAAGCGGATCGAGAAGGAAACCAATGTCGACCGAGAAGTTTCCAGCGGGAATCCACTCGAAAAGTTTCAGTTCATACGTGTGGTCGGGCTGACCCCACAAACCAATGAACGAAATAACAGCGACAACGAATGACAAAGCAACCGCTGACGTGCCAATCCAGCCAGCGCGAGGCTCACCGATTCGATTGCCGAAGAACAACAGCAGCAGGAATCCGGCGAGTGGAAGCGCGGGGATGAGCCAGACAAGTTCGACCATGGCCCTAACCCCTCAGTGTCCGAAGATCATCGGCAGAAGCGCCGGGCTTACGGCGAGCCACCGCCACAATGAGACCAAGTCCGATCACGACCTCGGCAGCGGCCACGACCATGACGAAAAACACGATCACCTGACCAGAAATGTCGTTGAGCATTTTTCCGAAAGTAACGAACGTGAGATTCACCGCATTGAGCATGAGCTCGACACACATGATCATCACCAGCGGGTTTCGACGAATGAGCAGTCCAACACCACCGATGACAAAAAGGATTGCCGAAAGCATGAGATACGCGAGAGGAAGGTTGGTGCCCATTAGTGGCCCGTCTCCTCGTGCATAAGTGTGAGCGGTACATCACCCATATCGGTGAGCGACTCCGGTTCATCGGGGAGAGGTTGAAGATCTTTGGGTCGGCGGGCCAACACCACGGCGCCAACAACGGCGATAGTGAGCAGACCAGCGGTGATCTCAAGGGCGAAAACGTAGGTGGTGAATAGTTCGCGACCGATCTGCGAAATGTTTGAAGTGCTAGTGGAGATGGCTTGGGTGACCGAACGACTACCGGTAACGATGGATTCCTTACCCACCACGATGATCGCCAGCATTGCACCGAGGAACAAAAGGCCAACCAAACCAGCGAGCATCCGCTGTCCCGCAATTGGTTCGATATCGAATTCCTCTTCGTTATCGCCGCCCAAAAGCATCATCACGAAAAGGATAAGCACCACGATGGCACCGGTGTAGACGATGACCTGCACCACGGCGAGCAATTGAGCACCAAGGTTGAGGAACAACACCGCAATACCAAACAAGGTTGCGATAAGGCTGAGCGCCGAGTGCACTGGATTGCGCGATCCAACGACACCAAGACCACCGGCCAGCACAATGAGGGCACACACAAGAAAAACTGCGGTCTCCATACTTAGAGACCCCCGTGGCCGTGATCATCGTCGTGATCGTGATCCTCGTCGTGATCCTCGTGATCGTGAGCTTCGTCGTGATCAACATGGCCATGATCGCTAGGTGAAGGGCCAGCAGTGACTGCATCTTTGTGCTCTTGGTCGGCTTCGGGGGCACGAAGGCCGTAACCCAGTTCGGCTGACCAACCAACGATCCCTTCGAACTCTGCCGAGCCCGACGGCGCGGTTGCACGCATCCACGCCGACGTAGCGAGATCCTCGCCGGGACGCCAATCTTCCCATGGCAACTTCTGCGGCATTCCAGCATCGTCCACCGTGAGTTCGGCCTTTGTATAAATAGCATCGGCGCGATTAGTGAACGAGAACTCGAACATCTTGGATTCAGTGATCGCTTCGGTCGGGCAAGCCTCGACACAAAGGTCGCAGTGGATGCACCGCAAGTAATTGATCTCGTAGATGAAGCCGTATCGTTCACCTGGTGATACCGGAGCGTCGGGCGGATTATCTGCACCGCGCACGAAGATGCAACGAGCAGGGCAAACACCGGCGCAAAGTTCGCAGCCGATGCACTTCTCCATACCGTCTTCGTAACGGTTAAGCACATGACGACCGTGCGTGCGATCGGGCTTCGGCGCCTTCTCTTTGGGGTACTCCGTTGTGACACGTTGCTTACGACCGATCTGTCGCAGTGAAACGAGGAAACCTCCGAGGTAGCCCATCAGTCGACCACTCCTTCGAGACGTCGTATGCGCGATGTTTTCACTGCCGCTTTCAGCAAACCAAAGAAGATCAAGGCGATGGTGCCGGCAATGGCGATCGTGACAAATCCATTCCAGTGCTGGTCACGAGCAACCCAGAACGTAGCGAGTAAGAGCAACCATCCCAACGAAAGTGGGATGAGAACCTTCCATCCAAGGTCCATGAGTTGGTCGTAACGGACACGGGGAAGTGTGCTGCGCACCCAAACAAACCCGAAGAGGAAAACAACCGTTTTGAGGAGGAACCAGATGATGCCCCACAACCATCCGGGGCCGAACAGAACAGGGCCCGCGGGGCCACCCAAGAACAAGGTGACAATAAGCGCCGCCATAGTGACAGAGTTCATGAACTCAGCAACAAAGAACAATGCGAAGCGAATTGAGGAGTACTCCGTGTGGTAGCTGCCAACGAGTTCCTGTTCGGCTTCAACAAGATCAAAAGGCGGTCGGTTGAGCTCGGCTTGGCTGGCCAGCAAAAACACAACAAACGGAATGATGCCAACCACAAGAAGATTCCAGCGCGGGATGAACCCGAGCCATCCACTGCCGGCCTGACTCATCACCATTTCATGAGTACTGAGCGTGCCGGTAACAAGTACAACTGCGCAGACCGAAAGACCAAGCGCAGCTTCGTAGGACACCATCTGAGCTGACGCTCGAACCGAACCAAGCAACGGGTACTTCGAACCTGAAGACCAACCAGCCAGCATCACGCCGTAGACAGCAAGCGACGACATGGCGAGAGCGAACAGAATCCCGATGGCGGGATCGGCGAGTTGCAAATAGGTGGTGTGTCCAAAGATCTCAACCGAACCGTCGTGACCATTGGTGAAGTCGCCGCCGAAGGGAACAACGCTGAACAAAAGAAACGCTGGCACCACAGTAAGAAGCGGGGCGAGAATGAAGACTCGACGTTCTGCTCTATCGGGGATCAGATCTTCTTTAAAGAAGAATTTGATGCCGTCGGCGAGAGTTTGAAGAACGCCGAATGGCCCTGCGGTGTTGGGGCCAACGCGGTTTTGAAAATCGCCGACGACCTTGCGCTCGAACCAGATCATCAACATGGTCGCCACCAACAGGAACGCGAACACGAGAACAACTTTAAGAAGAACAATAAGGACGATCGCAAGATCGATGTGCCCTGCAAGAAGCGGATCACCACCCATTCCCATCTGACACACCTCCTTCAACGAGGACGACTGACGAACGCGACACAGACTTGATCATGGCGCAGTCTCGATTCGTACTTCGGTAACTGCAGCAGACGCATCGAGAAGATCGGAGACCCGACCATCGGCCTGATTCACAATCATGGCGGCGACCCCGCGAGGCACTCCCCCGTCGGCAACCACCAAAACAGTGACCAAGCCACGAGCAGAGCGCACCACGGCACGGCCACCAACTGCGACACCGAGGCGGTCAAAATCCCATGGATTGAGATGCACCGATGATCCCGGGGCTAAACCAGCAAGTGCTTGCGCCGACTGCACAAGCGTGCCCTGGTCGTACAACTTGCGCGTAGCAACAAGACGCAGCGCGTAGGAGTCGACTGGCGGACCGGTGATGCTTGGCCCCGCGATAAAGGTGACAAACGGCGGAATGGCACCTTCTTGATCAAAGTTGTCAGCGACAACAGCGATGAGTTCTTCGCCTGCGCTCTCATCGCCGTCATAGAGGTCATCGCCGTCAGAAACATCGGCAGTGATGTCCACATCAGCGCCACCATCGGCAAGAACAACTTGCTCCTCGATGATTTCGACCTCGTCGGTGATTACAACAACATCGAGGGGTAGAAGCACACCGTCGGGCGCACCCTCAGAAATGGCCTGATCAAGAGCAAGATGCGATGGCGCAAGTGCTGAAATCTCCGCAAGCACATCGGTAAAGGTTACGAACCCAAGATCTTCGCCAAGTCGAGACGCCAATTCGGTAGCAATAACCCAATCGGGTCGTGCGGTTCCGGGAGCAGTAACCCGCTGCGAAAGAGTACTGACACGACCTTCAATGTTCGTGGTGGTGCCCGCCTTTTCCGCAAAACCTGCCGCTGCGAGAACGATATCGGCCTTGCGACTTGACGCATTCAGCACCGAGTCGACCGCAATTACGGTACGAGCACCGGTGAGCGCTCGCTCAGCAAGATCGGCATCGGGAAAATCGGCGAGCGGATCGGCGCCAAGCAGCACAAGAACATCGATGCGACCATCGGCGGCGGCACGCAACACCCCTTCGGCGTCGAGACCGCGTTCGGCGGGAACCCGCGACCAAGGGCCAGTGAACCACTCGCGGGCCTCGTCGAGCGTGACGCGACCGGGGAGCAGACCCGGAGCCATGCCCATGTCGAGCGCGCCATGAACATTTGAACGACGCAGCGCCGACAAGAACGAGGTGTCAGGTCGGGCATCGAGGAGTGCGGCGGCGGCGTCAACCACGACTTCAGCGCGTTCGGCGACAGATGGTCGACCAAGGATGACAGTGATCGGACCAGTGGCTGCCGCCAGAAGTTCTCGAGCGGCGTTGATGGAGTCGGCGTCGACACCAGCGATCTCACAATCGGCTGCACCAGAAGCAACCAGAGAGCGGACGAGTTCAGCGGTTTCGCCGGGACGAGGCTGCAACGAGCAACGAGTCAGCGATGTAAGTCCCGTTGATCGGGGGGAGATCTCGATAAGAGCGACGCGATCGTTGATGGCAGCATGACGAAGACGAAGGAAAAGAACCGGAAGCTCTTCCTTGACGTCGGGCGCAAGCAAGATGACGGTGCCACCTGGTGCGCACACCTGATCGATGGTGGCGCGGGGTAAACCGAGAACTGCTTCGGCGGGAAGGCCATCACCAAGTTGGGCATCGACGTTGTCGGTTCCCAACACGCCCTTAAACAACTTGGTCCACGCATAAGCATCTTCGTTGGTGAGTCGGGCGCCACCAATGACACCCACTGATTGTGGCGAGGAGTTCTTCAGTGCATCGGCAGCGCGACGCAATGCATCGGACCACTTGGCGGTGACAAGTGAATCGCCATTGCGCACCATTGGATCGGAGATACGTCGTTCGGAAACAACCGCTTGGCTGGCGAAACGTCCTTTATCGCACAACCAACCCCAGTTAACAGGATCGATATCCACACCCGAGAAACGTTGAACCTGATCGCGTGAGGAATCGATTGAAATTCGGCAACCAACTGAACAGGTCTGACAGGTTGACTCAGTGGTTTCAAGATCCCAAGGACGAGCCTTGAAACGATAGGCAGAGGAGGTAAGCGCACCCACTGGACAGATCTGCACCGTGTTGCCACTGAAGTACGAAGCAAACGGTTCGTCGGGGAACGTATTGATTTCGGTTTCGTTTCCACGATTGATGAAGTGGATGAGTGGATCACCAGCAACGTCTTTGGCGAACCGAGTACAACGATCGCAAAGAATGCAACGCTCACGGTCGAGAAGTACAAGGTCGCTGATCGGGATCGGCTTTTCCTTATGGCGCTTCTCTTCGATGAAACGACTTTCACCAGGGCCATAGGCCATGGTCTGATCTTGGAGCGGACATTCGCCACCCTTGTCACACACAGGACAATCGAGTGGGTGGTTTGCGAGCAAGAACTCCAGAATGCCGTCTTGGGCTTTCTTCGTAATTTGCGACTCGGTGTCGGCCTTCATGCCCGGGGTGCATTCGATCATGCAACTTGGTTGCAGCGCAGGGCCGCGACCGGTATCGACCTCGACGAGACACACGCGACACATGCCCACTGGCTTCATACGTTCGTGGTGGCAGAAGCGCGGAATATACGTGCCAGTGCGCTCTGCGGCTTCGATCAGAAGTTCACCCTTACGGGCAATGACCTCTACGCCATTTATCTCGATGGATACGCCGTCAACTGCGGTGACCTCGGATTCAGACATGGGGAGACGCCTTCGGGAATGCAACAGGAACCGACTGACGAGCTTGTTCCGCTTGCGCTATGCGAGCTTCAAACTCGGGGCGGAAGCGCGAAAGTGCCGACGCAATTGGCGACACCGCTGACGGCCCAAGCGGACAAATGGTCGTCTGCTTCGGAGGCCACAAGATTCCGGGAGAAATGTTGTCGGAGACATCCAAAAGAAGATCAAGATCGGAGGCGCGTCCGTAGCCATCCATGATTCGTTGAAGAATCTTTTCAAGCCACGTGGTGCCTTCACGACATGGCGCGCACTTGCCACAGGATTCACGTGCGAAGAACCGAACCACTCGTAGACATGCCTTCACGGCATCGGTTGTTTCATCCATGACGACAATGGCGCCAGAACCAAGCATTGAGCCGGCGCGATCGACGGTTCCCTTTTCCAGAGGAATATCGAGGTGCTCTTCGTAGAACCAAGGAGCTGACGCGCCACCAGGGATGAACGCCTTGAGAGCGCGGTCACCAAGAATGCCACCGCCATATTCGGGGGCGTAGATGAGATCGCGGAATGTGGTGACGCCATACTCGACCTCGAACACACCCGGAGTCTTCACGTGACCGGACACTGCAAACATTCGCGTGCCCCGTGAGGCCTCGGCACCAAGCGCTGCGAATGCTTCGCCACCGTTTGTGACAATCCACGGCAGATTCGCAAGTGTCTCGACATTGTTCACGATCGTGGGCTGCATGTAGAGACCCTTTACCGCGGGGAAGAACGGCGGCTTCAAACGCGGCATTCCGCGATTGCCTTCAAGACTTTCGATAAGAGCGGTTTCTTCGCCCACGATGTACGCGCCAGCACCCCATGTGAGAATCACATCAACCGAGAAGTCCGAGCCCAGAATGTTTTTGCCGACATAGCCAGCGACATAAGCGTCGTTAAGCGCGACAGCGATGCGTTCTTGTGCCAGCGCCATCTCACCGCGCACATAGAGGAATGCTTGACCGCAACCAATGGCGTAGCAAGCAAGTAGTACGCCTTCGATGAGTTGATGAGGATCTAGCTCCATGAGCATGCGGTCTTTGTAGGTGCCGGGTTCTGATTCGTCGCCGTTAACGACGAGATAACGGGGCCACACGTTTTCGGGGGCAAGTCCCCACTTAACGCCAGCCGGGAAACCGGCTCCACCACGACCAAGCAGGGAAGCAGTCTTCACTTCGGCGGCAACTGCAGCCGGACCCGAAGCGATTGCTTTACGAAGAGCAAGATAACCACCGGTGGCTTCATAACGAGCCAGCGTGTAACTGTCGTCGAAACCAAAGCGAGAGGTAACGATCCGAGGAGCATCAGTAATCATGCGTTGCCCTCCGCAGCTGATGTAATCCACACCGGAATAGCGGTGTTTTCTGGAGTAACTGATCCGGCACGACGATCGTCGGGGATATGTTGGCGAACTTGCGCCAATGTGCCGTGCGGAGGAATGTCCGAACGACTTCCGGCACGGAGATCGTCGACAAGTTGATCGAAACCTGCATGATCAATCTTGTGGAAGTAGCGGTAGTTCACCTGCAAACAAGGAGCCTCGGTGCAAGCGGCAATGCATTCGACATCTTCAATTGTGAAAAGGCCATCGGAGGTAGTTTGCCCGGGACGAATTCCAAGCTTGTGTTCGGCATGAGCAAGGAGCTCTTCGCCACCCAGTAGCTGGCACGAGATATTTGTGCAGATGTTCACGACATATTTGCCAACGGGCTCCATCTTGAACATCTCGTAGAACGATGCGGTACCGAGAACCTCTGCTGACGTAACGCCAACGAGTTCTCCGATATGCGACATTGCATCGTTGGTGAGATGTCCTTCTTGCTCCTGGGCAAGGTGCAACAGCGGAATAAGTGCGGACTTTGGACGCGGATAGCGACCAATTATTTTTGCCGCTAGCGCAACATTGTCGGGATTGAGACGAGCCATCAGCGATCGACCTCCCCGAGAATTGGGTCGACCGAAGAAATAATGGCAACGGCATCGGCGACGAGGCTTCCGTGCATGAGATGCGGAAGGGTTTGAAGATTCACGAAACTTGGAGCCCGAACATGCATGCGATACGGCTTCGATGAACCATCGCTGGCGATGTAGCAACCAAGTTCGCCACGAGGTGACTCGATAGCGACATATGCCTCGCCCTCGGGAACCTTGAAGCCTTCGGTAAAGATCTTGAAATGGTGAATAAGCGCTTCCATGGACTCGTTGATACGCGCCCGCGGCGGCGGTGTGACCTTTTTATCCTGAATGCGGTAGTCGCCCTTCGGCATCTTTTCGAGACACTGGCGAACGATTTTGAGTGACTCGTGAATTTCAGCGAGGCGAACTGCATAACGGTCGAAACAATCGCCATAGGAACCGACAACAACATCGAAATCGACCTGATCAAACGCCATGTACGGCATATCGCGACGCAAATCCCAGTCGTATCCAGTGGAACGCAGGATCGGACCAGTGACACCAAGAGCGAGACATTCCCCGGCGGTGATGGAACCGACACCTTGAAGGCGTTCACGCCAGATGGGTTGCTGATTAAGAAGCGTGTCGTACTGAGCAAGGCGATCGGGGAGAATATCGAGAAGTCGCAACACTCCGTCACGCCATCCGTCAGGAAGATCGGCGGCAACTCCACCCGGTCGGATGTAGTTGTGGTTCATGCGCAGGCCAGTGACTTCTTGCAGGAATCGAAGTGCTTCTTCGCGCTCTCGCCATCCGTAGAGCATCATCGAGACCGCACCGAGGTCCATGCCGTTGGTGGCCATGAACAAAAGGTGTGAACTGATGCGATTCATCTCTGTCATGAGCATGCGGATCCAGATCGCACGTTCAGGGACTTCAATATCGAGCAATTTTTCGACGGTGAGCGAAAAAGCCAACTCGGTGAACAGCGGTGCTGCGTAATCCATGCGCGTGACGTTGGTGGGACCTTGAAGATAGGTAAGGTCTTCGCCCGTGCGTTCCATACCGGTATGGAGGTAGCCAATGATCGGCTTGCACCGGATGACGGTTTCGCCTTGAAGTTCGAGCATCAGACGTAGCACTCCGTGAGTGGACGGATGCTGTGGCCCCATGTTGATAATCATGGTTTCGTCTTCGGGTACAGCCTTAAGTTCGGCCTCAAGCGCGTCTGATTCCGAGATGCGGAGAACTGCGCCAAGCTCACGCAGTCGTTCGCCTGCGGCGATGACATCGCGAGATGAAAGTTCTTGACTACCTTCGGCGGTCTGGGCCACGTTTATTGGAGCATCGTGTGTCGTGGTCATGATCGGTTTGCCGGTGCTCCCTTGAACTGCACGGGGATACGACCCAAGTCATAGTCCTTGCGCAGTGGGTGTCCGACCCAGTCCTCGGGCATGAGGATTCGAGTGAGGTCGGGGTGTCCTTCGAAACCAATACCAAACATGTCATAGGCTTCGCGTTCCATTGCTTCGGTGCCAGCATAAAGATTGAACGCGGTTGGCAGAGACGCATCGGACTCGGGAATTTGAATGCGCAAACGAAGGCGAGCGCGTTCGCGATGGTTAATGAGATTGACAACGACTTCGAATCGCTCGGCGACAACCCCATCGGGAAGTACACGATCGAAATGTTCGAGATAGTCGACACCGCAGAGATCGACGATCATGTGATAGCCGTCAGCGTGCAACGTGGCGAGCAGCGCAACATACGAAGTTCGTTCGACGTGCAACACAAGTTGACCGCTTGAGTGGACCAGCAACATGTCGTACATGGTCTCGGATGCGATCTCCAAGAGAGTGTCGGCCTCGCCGCTAACGGCGTCATCATCCGCCATGATCAGCTCCGGCTCAAAGTGACAGGCACGGAACCGTTCGCCCCGAGTTGCTCGAGCACAATGCCCGCACCTTCGCCTGGGCGACGAGTGAGGTGACCATCGCGAATCTGTTGGTGCAAGGCAAGAAATGCATGCATCAAGGTTTCTGGGGATGGCGGACAACCGGGCACATAAACATCGACCGGAACGATTTGATCGACACCTTGCACGATGGCGTAGTTGTTGAACATGCCGCCCGATGACGCACAGACGCCCATAGAGATGACCCACTTGGGTTCCATCATCTGGTCATAAATCTGACGAAGTACGGGAGCCATCTTCTGCGATACACGACCAGCGACAATCATGAGATCGGCTTGGCGTGGCGACGCGCGAAAAACTTCCATGCCGTAACGGGCCATGTCGTAGTGCGGGCCGCCCGCGGCCATCATTTCGATAGCGCAACATGCAAGACCGAATGTGGCCGGCATGACACTGTGTGCCCGCGCCCACTTCACTAACTCTTCAAGAGTGCCGGTAAAAAAGTTGTGTTGGAGTCCTTCAAGACCAGACTCAAGAAATCCGCCTGTCGCCCGTGTTTCGCTTGACATTTAGGCTGCCTTCCCAGCAGCGCGACCTTCAAGGCCAACGCGACGAATCGTGGTGGTGGCGGTGCGAGCGGGAGAAACGATGTCGGACTGCTTGAGGTGCTTGATGGGGCCCCAATCAAGAGCGCCGTTACTAATGAGATAGACGAAAGACTCGAAGACTGCGGCGGAGAAAATGACGATTGCGCCAATTCCGAATCCACCCAGTTCACGGAACACCACGGAGTAAGGGAATAGGAAAATAATTTCGATATCGAACACGATGAAAATCATGGCGACGAGGAAGAATTTTACTGGGAAACGTTCGGGTGGTGCCTTGCTAGGAACGATTCCGCATTCGTAGGGTGAGGCTTTCGAAACCGAAGGCCGACGGGGTGCGAATAATTGTGAAATGACGCGGCTTACTACGGCGAAGACGACCGCCAAAATAAGCATTGCGAAAATTGGTAAGTACTGCCCCACTGCGTCAGCTCTCCTTCAATGCGGCCGCGGCTAACGCCTTGTTCTTCATGAGCGTCTTGTCGCGAATGTGCAACATCCATGCAGTGAGGACGAACAGCGACATGCAGATCACGAAGTACAGGAAAGGAATGACACGCTCGTTACCAATTACGCGCGCCATCACGATGGAGTAAACGGGCTTTGAGGTATCGGCCCTCGGAATAGGCGGAGCTTGTCCAGGAACTATTTCCTGCGGAATGACTTGTTGAATCTGAACAACACTGAAGTTCGGAGGGTTCTTGATTTGGAGCGCTGAACTCACACGATGCCAAACACGACAGGTAATGCCGCCGTCAGGACAATCTTGGGCCAGTGTTGGCTTACCGCCGTATTGCCAAACGTTGAGTTTTTTGTAATCGGCATTGGTCTTGAAGATGCCGGATTCGATAATGACAACGTCGCCCGCTGCTTGAGCTTCACCAGCAGACGCTGCGCTCACGAGTTTCCATCCCTGTAAGGACTCGCTGTCGATGTACTGATCGACAATGTCGGAATGAGTTCCCTTGAGGTCTGACAATGTGAAGCCATTGGGGAAATCCTTGGCAAGATCGGGATTGTCAGCGAGGATCTTGTTGGCAGTGGGCAATGCGTTGGGATCGGTGAGCTTTGCCACTTCAATTGTTTTGGGTGTTTCACCGGTGCCATTGACGTAGATCTCGACGGCTTTGAAACTAGGTGGAGCACCGCGAGGGCCAATTGCTGGGGGCGTTAACCACCACATAAAGGTAAGGATCGCCAGCCAGCCGAATAAACCGGCAAGTGCGACAAGGAAACCAAGGCGCGAACCAAGGTTGGTGCCGAGGAGCAAGTACACGGATCCCATGAGGACGCCAACGCCCACCATGACAACGAGAATCCCGCGAATACCCGGATCGAAAGCAATACCGGCGAGGATCGAAAGTTGATGCATCAAAGGCTCCGCTCGTAGTCAACCACTGCCTTGATTTGATCAGGAGTGAGCATGACCTGCTCTGGGCTCATGATCGCGGCCAGCGGATCGGAACCATTTGGGTTGTAGCCGAAGCTGCCCATACGACCGCTTGACCAACCGTTCGTTCCGTAGGAGATACCCATCTTCGGATAAGCAGAAACGAACTCAACCTGTTTATCGATAAACGGGAACTGACGAATTGCTGCGCCATTGGTCAGGTTTGGTCCCATTCCGCCTCCCCCTGCAACACCAGGCTTCCCGAAGGACCAGCCCCCTGTGTGGCAGCGGGCGCAGGCATAAGCACCGGCGGCGAAACCGTCGGAATAACCAAGGTTGAAGATCGCTTCGCCCAAGGTCTTATAGGCACCGCCAGCAACCGTGCAGATATTATTTGCGTCGGCCATACAGACCTTATTGAGTTCACCTTGCACCGCGGCCTGCGACTCGCTGGCGGAAAGCTGAATCGAGGTGAGATAGGCGATCACTTCTTCGATTTGCTGTTCCGTAAGCGGTCCGCCACCTGGCGCGCCCCAAGCAGGCATCGGCGAATAACCGCGTCCATAGTTGAGGATGTAGGTGACCTGCACTGGCGTGTAGCGATACATCACCGTGTCGAGAGCTGGGGCCTTCCATTGCACCTGATCGACATAATCGCCGGTCTTGGGATCGGTAAGGGTGTAACTCGCCACACCGCCAACACCAGCTGGACCATGGCAGTTCCCGCATTGGGCACCGTTGACGTAAATCTCTTCGCCACGGGAGACGGCAATATTTTTGAAATCTTGCACGGCGTCCTCTTGACGGCCCGGTTCAGCAAGCCAATAAAGTGGCAATGCAAGAGCAATGACGGCGAGCGCAACAAGGCCAAGACCAAGTGTGCGGTCGAGCTTTTTGGTCTCGAGCTCTTCATCGTCCATATAGGGCTTGCGATTGGCAGCAAGCTCAATCTCCGAGCCAACCTCGGCGCGCCCTTTTCGCATATTGACAACAATTGCGACTGCGAAGGCAACGAGCAGAACAACGCCGATCACATAACCGATCGTCTTTTGTACGCTAGCCAGAACGAGAACGTCATTCATCAGTGTTTTCCTCCACCCACGCAGTGGGGGCCTTCAGCTTCTTGGCCGGTGGTATTAGTGCCAATGGGTGGGCCCTGAAGAATCAGGCCAGTGTTAACTGTAAGAACCCCGCCCGAAACTTCGGTGCCGAATCGGTCCATGCCGCGAGGGGCAGGGCCACCCTTCTTTTCACCAGCCTGGTTGTATTGCGAACCATGACATGGACATTCGAACCATTTTGAGGTTGCACAGGACGGGACCCGGCACCCCAAATGCGGGCACTTTTGGTAGAGCACCACGATGCCTGCTTCCATCGAGGGAAGAACGGGGGCCGCGTAAACAGCTTTTGCCTTGTCCACAGCTGCGCTGGGATAGGCGGTCATCCACATTCGGCCTTCGGCGGAGTAAAGGAAACCGCCACCGGCAGCAATCTTGGGGAGAATATCGACAACATTGCCCACTTGGATCTTCGATCCGAAGCCGCCCTTCGGCATAGGCCAAAGAAAGGCAAGGACCGCCGCGCCAAAGCCAGAAAGACCAAGAGCCATCATGATGACGATTGACCGGTTGAAAAACTTTCGACGCGAAATACTAAGAACATCGGGGTCGGGCGGAACAAAGGCGCCAACATCGGTAGCAATAGTCGCAGGGGTAGTGGGACGACGGTCGAGGACAGCGGAGGCCTCAACCTGACGGCCCGAAACGCCAACAAGTTCCTTCTCGAATTCGAGAGCGGCATTCGGCTTGTCGCGCTTCATTGCCTCACGACTAAGGGCACCGGTGGCACCCCCGGAATCGCGACGTCGCGACGCGGCAAACAGCACCAGGCCCGCAAGTACGACAACGACGGGAATGACGATGACAAGGGGATTCATTTGGGGGACTCCTGCTTCTTAGCCATCACAACTCAAAGAACAAGCCAGCGGTCCAGGGGGCAACAAAGTTGAAGCCGGGTCCCCGGAAGAACGAACCGATGATGACCAATACGGCCCAGAACATCAGTTGCACGGTAAACAGCGAAATCGCAAACTTGCGGTCCTCGGGCTTATTCGAAGGATTCCGATCGATATAGGGCGAAAGGATGAGCAAGAAAATGCCCATGCCCGGGATGGTCACGCCCGCGACCATCGGATGGAACATGGTGAGAAGTTCCTGCAAACCAAGGAAGTACCAGGGAGCTTTCGAGGGGTTGGGGGTTTGATTGATATTGGCCAGTTCAAGTAGCGGTGCATTCACAAAAATTGAGAAAATGAGGGTGAACACCAAAATGGCAAGCGCAGCAACAAATTCGACAGCAAGAAGGTGCGGCCAGGTATGAACCTTGTCTACGGGGAGGGACTTCAAGTCTTGGATTGAACCGGCCTTGACCACAGTAAGGAGACGCTGGGTGTGCCCACCCGGACCAGTAGCAAGGGGCGGCGGGGCGGCATCGGCGATCAAGGTTGCCACGCCACCACCTGCGCCAGCCGGGGTGGCTTCCGCGGTTGCGCCTTCCTTCTTGGCCTTTGCCGCTTTCGACCGCTCGAGTAGATGAGCGGGAATGCGGCTGTCGGCAGCCGCGGTCTCGGCAGCCGCGGTCGGGGTCTCGGCGGCAGGGGTAGGGGCTTCGGTAGGTGCGTCGCCAGCGGCCTTGGCGGCAGCCTTGGCCTTGGCTTCTTCGGCCCGCTTGCGGAGGTGTTCTGGGATTTCGGTCATTACTCCTCGATCACAACGGTCCGGAGATGCCGCCGTCCTTGCGGACCCGCCAGAAGTGGATCGCAAGGAAGATGACAGTGACGAACGGAACGAACAAGACATGCAACACGTACCAACGCAACAGCGTGTCAGTACCAATCTCCTTGCCGCCAAGCAGCACGAAGCGCACCTGTTCACCAAACACTGGGGTGTAACCCATCATGTTGGTACCCACCGTTACCGCCCAAAGAGCAAGCTGATCCCATGGGAGCAAGTAGCCGGTGAAGGAAAGCAGAAGGGTAAGGGTGAGCAAAATCACGCCGATGACCCAGTTGAACTCACGCGGTGGCTTGTAGGCCCCGTGATAGAAGACCCGAGCCATATGCAAGAAAACCGACAGCACCATGAGATGAGCTGCCCATCTGTGCATATTTCGAACGAGCAAACCAAAGGCCACTGATGTATGCAGTACGTAGATGTCGTTCCACGCCTGTGCAGCGGTGGGACGGTAGAAGAACATCAAGAAAATGCCCGTGATAGTAAGCAAAATGAAAAGGAAGAAACTCAGCCCACCAAGACAAAGGGTGTAACTGACCTTCACCGCGTGTCGCTTCACTTTCACCGGGTGAAGGTGGTACAGCACGCTATTCATGATCACGTACGAGCGGTTACGTGGACTGTCGGTGTATCCCTTACGGAAGACTGAACCAGGCCGGAAAATTGAATTCCAAGCCTGCGAGCCCTGCGTCTTGTCGACAATTTCGCCGACGCGCTGGCCCGGGGACTTCTTACTTGGGCGCTCCATGGTCTTGGCCAAGACAGTTACTCCGTGTGAACCGGGCCTCTGGCGGAGTCCCGTGGGTGTTCGTGACCGAAACTCGGTTGAGGTTCGGGGTGCTAGAAAACTTCAAAAAGAGAGAAAAATAAAGGAAAATCTGGTGGTCAGCCGAGGCGCATGCCGTAGCCGTAACCGTAGGTTGATGTTCGTTGGTGGGAATCACCATCGGCCGGCGGGTCGCCAACCTTTCCGAGAATGATGACACCAGTTGGACAGCGGTCGACGCAAAGGGCGCATCGAGTGCAAACATCGTCGTCAATCAGGAAAACCGAATGGTCACCTGGATCGTCGCCAGGCAACTCGGTGCCAAGCGCCTCGGTGATAGAGGAGGTGGTGACCAAATGGATGCACTTCCATGGACAGATGTCGACACAGCCTTCGCAGAGAATGCACTCGGACTGGTCAATATGAATGAACTGCTTGGGCTTAACCGCCTTCGACAACCACGCGGCATCAACTTCTTGCAGGACATAGTCGTCCCGGAACTCCGGAAGCGGAGGATTGGCGTCGAACCGAGCCACGATCAGCCCTTCCGAACCAGCGGACGGCCGTATTCGGACCTGACGACTGCAGTCTCTGCGGCAGTGGCAGCCTCGGCGCGCTTGCCGCGGTTCTGCCACCAGCCCCAAAGAGCGATCTGTATTCCGAGAAGTACGACATAGAGAAGTACCGCGACAACGTCGCGAAGCGTTTGGTACGAGATGGTCAGGGGCAACCAGCCGTCCGAAGCCTGAGGCTTCAGAATGTCTCCGGGGCCGAAGACAATGTTGTCGGGGCGCCAACCAAGTTCATTATCTGCCCAACTGAGAAAGAGATGAGGAACTAAGCCATAGGTCCAGAACATCAAAAAGAACGCGTAAACAGCGGCCACCATGGCCTCGCCCCAAGTCAATGGAGTGCCGACAGGCCGACGCTTGACCATTGGGATAACTAGCGCTGTGAGCACGATCGTGACCAGCAGCGAACCGACGAATGCAACCACCCGGTCGGGCCTCCTCGTGAACGTTTGCACAAACGAAACTTGCAGTGTGGCGCTAGACCGAACGGGTCGTTCTGGCGCTCTCTTTGTTTAGCACCACCATACGGGTAGCGAGACATTCGGAGACAACTTCACCTCGATTCCATTCGGTGGTCGATCGGCACATCGGGTCCGATGGTCAATCCTCAGAGTTGCTCGGAAGGCGCAATCAGTGTGCCCTCCGACCCTCCTGGCCAACCTCTCTGAAATTGGTGGAGCCATACTTGGCTCAGGTCGCCCCGCATGGTCTAGGTTGAGAACCGCAAGCCAAACCGGTTGTCACCGACCCCGGCATGGTTTCGCCCAAACGTTTCGCTCCCCCCGTCCTTTCCTACCGGAGGAACTGTGACCGAAGTTCCCGAGCACCTGCTCAAGCGCTCCGCCGCCCGTAAATCAGCCCTTGGCGCCGTCGTCGCGGCCGAATCTGACCCGGAAAGTTCTGAAGTTGCCGCAACTGACGCCAATATCGCTGCTGTCCCGGCGGCTGCCCTCAAAGCAACGGCACCAGAGCCCGCGGCACCAGTACCGCCCTACGTCGAGGCTTCACTAACCCGGAAGAAGATCCCATTTTGGGTGTGGCCGGCGTTGGCCTTCCTCCCCCTTTGGGTGGTTATCTACATCGGCGGACTTTCGCCAGCAGCAAGTGGCGCCCCGTCACAACTCTCCACCGGTCAAACCATTTTCAGCACAAATTGCGCCGGTTGTCACGGTGCTGCTGGTGGTGGTGGCGTTGGTCGACCCATGAGCGAGGGCAATCTTGTTGCCACCTTCCCCGACATCATTGGTCAGTTGGACTTCGTCTGGCTTGGTTCCACCGGAACTGGTCCTGCCGGCACGCCCTACGGCAATCCTGCTCGTGAAGGCGGTCAGCACACCACCCTCTCGTGGAACGGCAACCCCATGCCCAACTTCGACAAGTCCCTCTCTCAAGCCGAGCTTCTCGCTGTGGTTCGCTACGAATGGCAAACCCTTTCGGGAGGCAAGGCCACTGAAGATGCGGCTGGCAATATGACCTACGCCAACGGTAAACCGATGCTAAATGCAGTCGGTGAACTCATCACTCCTGACGGCGCCCTGCTTCTTGACCCAGCCGGCAAGCTCACGATTCAACCCAACTGGACGACACCAACCGGTAGTTGATCTCGAAAGAACATAGTTCTGCTCGACCGACCCCGCCTTGCGGGGTCGGTGCGCGTTTGGGGCCTTGTCAGATCTCTTCGTTACGCTCGAGCCGAAACCGCAACCGCAGCGTCATGTACTGCGTCGGAAATGGCGACGAGCACAGCATCATCATGGGCAAGTCCCGGGAACATCACTTCATAAGCCCCCGGAGCAATTGCAACACCCCGGTTGAGTAGTTCATGAAAGAACGCGGCATAAAGCGATTCGTCGGTGGTGCACGCACTTAAGTAATCGGTGGGAGCGGTGTCGCCGAAGAACAAACCAACCAACGTTGCAACACGGGGAACGCACACAGCGATTCCGGCGTTGGCAAAGGCGTTAGCGAATGAGCCGGCAAGAAAATCTGCACGAGACGCAATGAGTGCGTAAGCATCGTCATCGAGAAGTTCAAGTGTCGCCAGTCCTGCCGCAGTGGCAAGCGGGTTACCCGACAAGGTTCCCGCTTGGTACACCGGGCCAAGCGGTGCGAGATTTTCCATCACGTCAGAGCGGCCACCGAATGCGCCTACGGGAAGCCCGCCGCCGATGATCTTTCCAAAGGCGCTGAGATCGGGAGTGACACCAAACAGTTCTTGCGCGCCGCCACGAGCAACGCGAAATCCTGTGATGACCTCATCGAAAATAAGTAGCGCACCCACGCGCGTGCACTCTGCGCGAAGTCCCTCGAGAAATCCTGGCGCGGCGGGGACGAGACCCATATTTGCCGAACACGGTTCGACAATGACCGCAGCAAAAGTTTCGTCGAGAGTTGGCACAACGTTGTAGGGAGCAACAACGGTGTCAGCGATTGCATTGTCAGTGACACCGGCTGATGCCGGGATACCAAGTGACGCCATCGCAGTTCCGCCCGACACTAAGAGCCCATCGCTATGGCCGTGATAATTGCCGGCAAATTTCAAGATCTTGGGCCGCCCAGTTGCGCCACGGGCGACACGTATTGCGCTCATGGTTGCTTCGGTTCCGCTGTTGACCATCCGGATTTTTTCGCAAGACGGAACGCGCTCACTAATAGCTTCAGCAAGTTCAACTTCGCGTGGCGTAGGCGCACCAAAGGACGTGCCATCAAGTGCAGCAGCACGAATGGCTTCAATGATCTTTGGATGCGCGTGACCAGCAATTATTGCGCCATAACTCTGCACGAGGTCGATGAAGGTTGTTCCTTCGACATCGGTAACAGTTGCGCCCGCACCCTTCGCAACAAAGTACGGAGTGCCACCCACCGAGCGGAAGGCACGAACCGGCGAATTCACTCCACCGGGGATAACGCGTTGACCGCGTTCAAAAAGAGACTCGTTGGTTTGGCTCATTCGTTCACTCGTTGAGAACTTCGGCGATTTCCCGCGCGAAATAGGTGAGGATCATGTCGGCACCGGCACGGCGGATGGAAGTGAGTTGTTCGAGAGCAACAGCAGTGCCGTCGATCCATCCATTCTCGGCCGCTGCTTTCACCATCGCGTATTCGCCTGACACGTGATACGCCGCTATCGGAATGTCGACCTCGGGTCGTGCTCTGGCGATGACGTCGAGATACGACATTGCTGGTTTCACCATGACGATGTCGGCGCCTTCGGCGATATCGAGTCGGATCTCTTCAAGTGCTTCACGGGCGTTCGCCGGATCTTGTTGGTAACCCTTGCGGTCGCCACCGTTGGCGATCTCAACATCGACCGCATCACGGAATGGCCCGTACAGTGCCGACGCATATTTCGCGGAGTACCCCATAATCGCTACGTCGACAAAATCTTCTTCGTCCAGTGCATCGCGTATGGCAGCGACAGCACCATCCATCATCCCGGAAGGTGCAACAACATCGGCACCCGCCGCGGCTTGCGCGATTGCAACATTGGCGTAGAGATCGAGTGTTGCGTCGTTGTCGACGCCGCCGCGATCATCGAGCACGCCGCAGTGGCCATGCGTGGTGTATTCGTCGAGGCAAAGATCGGCCATAAGAACAATTTTGTTCCCGAACGAATCGCGAAGTTCGCGCAACGCGACTTGCACGATGCCGTCGGGATCCCATGCCCCTGAACCCTGCTCGTCTTTTGTTTCTGGAACACCAAACAGGATTACTCCCGGAACACCGAGGTTCACGAGGCGTTCAACTTCAGATTTCAACGACGCAAGCGTGTGCTGCGCCACGCCCGGAATTGAAGCAATCGGCTGAGGTTCGCTAATTCCCTCGCGAACAAAGAGAGGCGCGATGAGATCGTCAACGGACAATCGGGTCTCCGCCACCAAGCGACGAAGAGCGGGCGTTCGACGAAGTCGCCGGAGACGACGTTGGGGAAAACTCACGGTCGAAGCCTAGGCACCACCCCGCCGCAATCCGAATCGGAGACGGATTGCGCGAATTAGGTCAACGCCTTTCAGTGAATATCAATGGGTAATGAATTCGATGACCGCGTCGACCAATCCGTCGACGGTGTGCTTTTTCGCAATTACATCAACCCGAATTCCCGCTTGATAGGCGGCGTCGGAAGTAACTGGACCAATGCACGCAACTATCGGCGGCAATGTCTCAAATCCAAACGCTTCTACCCAATTTTTTACAGAAGACGCCGACGTAAATGTGACGATGTCGGCCGATTTCGCTGCCTCGCGCTGCCCCTCGGTGGGTATCACTGGAACAGTTCGGTACGCATCGACAATTTCGACCTCCCAGCCCATTTGCCGCAATCCATCAGGCACCACATCACGGGCAACCTCAGCACGAGCCAACAGGACCCGACCTTTGTCTTTGCCGTGTGGAATCGGAAACGCTTCAAGCAAAGATTCAGCGATAAATCTCTCCGGGACAAGATCGACAGCGAGGTTTCTGTTGGTCACCGCATCGGCCGTGCCCGGGCCAATAGCGGCAATACGAACACCAGCAAGATCGCGGGTATCTCCCAATTGGTCGAAAAATCGCTCTGCTCCGTTGACGGAGGTGAAGATCACCCAATCGAACTCCTGGAGTCGAGACACCGCATCGCGCAGAGCAGCTCCCCCATCGGCCGGATCGGCAATTTCAATGGTCGGGACCAGGACCACTTTGGCACCATGACCTCGTAATCGACCTGCAAGCGTCGATATCTGATGTTTCGGTCGGGTGACAATGACCGTCTTGCCGAAGAGGGGCCGAGATTCGAGCCCCGCCAGATCGGCATCTGCGGGCGCAACTAGCGCCGATTGAACGCCCGGAACCACTTCATAATGAATGCCAGCCTCAGTGAGGGCAACGGCTTCTTCATTACCTCGAACAATGTCCAACGGACCGCTGCCGGTCAATCGCACCACGGAGCGGCCTGCTTTCGCCTGCTCAACCAAGAGAGTGATGATGTCCTGTTGGGTCAGGATCGGGCCCCCGGCATTTTTGGTAACCCCAATGCACTCGGCGCCGGGCGGGGCGAAACCGAGAAGCGACTCTTGGAAACCCTGGTCGTAGACCACGACATCGGCGAGGGCGAGAAGTTCAGCGCCCCGAGCTGTCAGAAGTCCTGGGTCACCTGGCCCCGCGCCCACGAAATAGACGGTCACAGGCCGAGCCTAGGGGTTCGTGCCCTTTCCGCCATGCGTCTTCGGGTCATTCGCCCCGATCAATGAGCCAAGGTTCCGTTCAGGAAGCCGCTCGCGCTTCATAACAACGTTCGTTCGCTAATTTTTTACTCACGCACACTTTGGTACGCGCTCAGTACTCGTTCGCGACTCATCGCAAGATCCACGATGGGCGCAGGATAAGTATCACCAAGAACAACTCCGGCTGACGCGAGTTCAAGTGGGCCCACGTTCCACGGTTCGTGTAGAGCTCTGGCGCTAAGGCCAGCGAGTTCGGGAACCCAACGGCGAATGTACGCGCCTTCCGAATCAAAACGCCGCCCTTGAAGTACTGGATTAAAGACTCGGTTGTAGGGCGAAGCATCAGGACCAGTGCCCGCCACCCACTGCCAATTACCAACGTTTTGTGAAACGTCAGCATCGAGCAACACGTGACGAAAATAGCGTTCACCGCGACGCCAATCGACAAGCAAGTTCTTCACAAGAAACGACGCCGTTACCATTCGCACGCGATTGTGCATCCAACCAGTTTCACGCAGTTGCCGCATGCCCGCATCAACAAACGGATAACCTGTTTGGCCTCGTACCCATGCAGCGAAACCTTCACTGTCGTCAATCCATGGCATTGACGCGTACTGCGGTTTCATGGGATCGCGGAGAAGTTCGGGACGTTCGTAAAGCAAGTGCGCGTACCAGTCGCGCCATGAAAGTTGTCGAACTAGCGCGGAACGCCCCGGACTTGTGTGGCCAATGACTTCAGCTGCAGTACGAGGGGAAAGGGTTCCAAAACGAAGATCGATTGATAACTGCGAGGTACCCATAATTGCAGGGAGATTTCTTTCCTCGCTGTAGGAATCGGCGCGTGCGGCTGCGGCTTCAAGACGAGCAAGAGCTCCCAGTTCACCAGGCAACGAGCAATCGCCCACAAGATCGTCGAGTAACGGATAGGCAGAATTAGTGGTCGGAAGTGGTTCACCAATTTCATTGGAGAATTCCGTATCCCCACCGGTTGGCCACTCTTCCCATTCTGTTCGCTCCCAAGCGCGAAAGAACGGAGTGAACACTTGGGAAAGCGTGCCGGCATTCGTGCGCACAAGTCCTGGAGCATGAACGACCGTTCCCCACTCCCCTCGCAATTCAATTCCCTTTTCCGCAAGTGCAGTTTCAACCGCAGCGTCCCGAGTAACCGAGTACGGGGTGACATCGCGATTGATGTACACCGCTTCGACGTTGAGTCGGCTCGCCTCAGCGGCAACCAATAGTCGCGGGTCGCCAGTGCGAATGAGAAGACGGCCACCAAAACTCGCGAGTCGCTCATCAAGAGCGGCCAAATCGCCGAACAACCGCGCTCGGCGCGGCTCACTCGCTCGGTCAGCCAAATCTAGATCGACAATAAAAAGTGCGGTCACCCGCGAATGCGTGCTTGTTGCGCGCGCCCACGCGGGATTGTCGTCGAGCCGAAGATCTCGACGAAACCACACCAACGCTGATGTAGAGGTCATGAGTTAGGCGATCGGTCGGCCGAACGGAATGGTGGTCCAAGATTCAAGGAATGCTTCGGCCGAGATGCATGCCCCGAGTAATGGGCCTTCAGGATGATCGAGAACCGACAAGATCGCATCGCCAACGAGGGTTGCTGCGTCAGTTGATGAACCATTTTCAGGCCACGCTGCGAAATGACCGGCAGTGGTGATGAAGTCGGGCAACACAACCGTTCCGGCGCGACGAAGTTCAAACAATGCCTTCGCCGAAACTGGAAGTGACCCCGAAGGAACAATGATCTTTGCCTTCACCTTGGAGGCATTCCCAAGTCCGATTACGCCTATTTTTGAGCCCACCGTAAGGATGTCGACCTCTGCGTGCAGAGTTTCGGCATCATCAGCGTCCTCCCCGGCCTCGAAAATGGTGGCTCCCGCAGCAGCAAAGGCATCGGCAAGTAGTTGAGCAGTGGCATCGAATTGTTCAATGGCCACTGAGCGACCCGAAAGTCCACCAACAGCTCGGTGAGCTGCCGCCACGATTCCAGCGACGATGTTGGCATCTCGAGAACTGAACCACTCGGCAGGCCGAGGATCGTTTGAACGCAGGGGCTCGAGGTCGGTAATCGACACCCCGCGCCCAGCATCAAGAGAGAGAAACGCCCATTCCTCGGCACCTAATTCGCCAACACCAGCTGCAATTGCTTCGGCCTTGGTATCGACAGGAGAGTTAATAGCCGCTGACGCACCCGACACCTTTCGGCCAAAAGAGGCGAACTGATAGGTGGCCGAGCGAGCAAGCCACGTGGCTCCGTCGATCAAAACCTTGGGCGCTGATCGGATAATCCCGACCGCTTGTGCAGCATCATCAAGATCCACGACAACGAATCCATCAGTTTTTGTCAGTTTGCGCGTACTCACAATGGTCGAGTCTCGCACATCACCCGCCACTACGGTCCCGTTCACCCCACAAATTGAGAGCAGAATCAGAACATGGAAACAATTGATGTGATCATTGAGATCCCTCGCGGAAGTCGCAATAAATATGAGGTGGATCACCGCACAGGGCATATCCGACTGGATCGGCGACTGTTTTCCGCCACCACCTACCCCGCTGAATACGGGTTCATCCCCGAAACTCTTTCGGAGGATGGCGACCCACTCGATGTCCTTGTTCTTACCGAGGACCCCACCTTTCCAGGATGCTGGATCAACGTCCGACCCGTCGGCGTGATGTGGATGGAAGATGATGCCGGGCCCGACGCAAAAATTCTCTGCGTCCACCACCGCGAACCGCGATTTGCCGACATACATAACATCAATGACATTCCGCCCGCGACCCTGGCCGAGATCAAACACTTTTTCACTATTTACAAAGACCTTGAGCCCGACAAGTTTTCAATCATCGGCGAGTTCGAAGATCGCGCCGCAGCTATGAAAGAAATTGATGCATCGCTGGCCCGCTACGTGCCGAAAGAGCACTAACTCGCCATGTCCGTCGAGGGATCTACGCGTGCAGTCGTCGCCGCAATGTTCGCGAATCTCGGAATTGCCATAGCGAAATTTATTGGATTCATTTTTACAAAATCCAGTTCGATGCTGGCGGAAAGCATCCACTCGTTGGCCGATACCGGTAACCAGGTTTTGCTGCTTTTCGGCGGCAAACGTGCTCGCATGGCGCCCGATCGCCGTCATCAATTTGGTTACGGACGCGAGCGCTATTTCTAGTCATTTGTTGTCTCAATTGTGCTGTTCACCCTTGGCGCAATGTTCGCGATGTACGAAGGCATAGAAAAAGTTCTTCAGCCCCATGCCCTCAAATCCCCCATTTGGGCGATTGGTATTTTGAGCGTTTCAATTCTCCTTGAATCCAACTCGTTCCGAGTCGCTATCCGCGAAGCACGCCCATCGAAAGGTTCAGCGTCTTGGTTCGCGTTTATTCGCCACTCACGTTCACCAGAGCTGCCGGTTGTCATTCTTGAAGACACCGGTGCACTTATCGGTTTGATATTTGCGTTGATGGCCGTGATTGTTGCCGCCGTCACGCATAACGGCGTATGGGACGGAGTTGGTTCAATCACTATCGGCACCTTGCTCGGCGTTATCGCCATTGTCTTGTCCATCGAAATAAAAAGTTTGCTCATCGGCGAGTCCGCTAGCCCCACCGATGAACAATCCATCCGCCAGGCGATCGAGTCCTCCCCGTCGGTGAACCAACTCATTTTTCTGCGCACCCAACACGTAGGGCCCGAAGACATCCTTGTCGCCGCCAAAGTTGAATTTGAAGTCACGCTCACCATGGAAGAGCTGGCCAATGTGATCGACTCGATCGAGGTCCAGGTTCGAAGCAAGGTTCCGACTGCGACGAGAATCTTCATTGAACCCGACGTGAACCGCTCCGAACGAGGCCTCGCCAAAGACCCTTGGGCGGGGCTTGAAGGCACCCATTAAATAGCCGCTCAGATTCCCTCCAAAGCAAGCTCAATCGAAATCCGACCTAATAGGTCGACTTTTACGCTGTGTTGGTGCATGATGGCTAACCCACCCACACCCACGAGCCATGGAGGCTTCCAGACATGGCACTTCGCCTTGGCGACATCGCCCCCGATTTCACCGCAGAGACCACCCAAGGAACCCTTTCCTTCCACGATTGGAAGGGCGATAGTTGGGCAGTCCTTTTCTCCCACCCCAAAGACTTCACTCCCGTTTGCACCACCGAACTCGGCACCGTCGCCAAGCTCAAGCCCGAATGGGACAAGCGAAATGTGAAGCCCATCGGCCTTTCGGTGGACCCAGTCGATTCACACCTCAAGTGGGAAGGCGATATCGCCGAGACCCAGGGACAGGCCGTTAATTTCCCCGTTATCGCCGACCCCGAGCGCACCGTGGCCGGCCTCTACGACATGATCCACCCGAACGCCAATGACACGCTCACCGTGCGTTCAGTTTTCATCATTGATCCAGTCAATAAGGTCCGCCTCATCCTCATCTACCCGGCGAGTACCGGCCGTAACTTCGACGAATTGCTTCGAGTTATTGATTCGCTCCAACTCACCGACGGCTACAAGGTCGCCACTCCAGCCAATTGGGTCGACGGCGACGACGTCATTGTTGCTCCTGCGCTTTCTGACGAGGAAGCCACCGAGCGTTTCCCCAAGGGATTCACCAAACTCAAGCCCTACCTTCGGATGACACCTCAGCCCAACCGCTGATTCAACCGAGGAGTAACTTTCATCAAGAGCGCGGGCCCTGTGCCTGACCTCATGCGCGCCCGACCCTGTAGCCTTTTCGGCGTGACAACGATGACACCTACACCACCCACCTCAACCACCGCCGCCGCCCGCGCCATAGGCGTAAGCAAGATTTATGGCGAAGGTGAAACCCGAGTTGCCGCCCTCGACGACGTAACTGTTCAGTTTGAGAAGGGTCACTTCACCGCCATCATGGGTCCCTCAGGTAGTGGCAAATCCACGCTGATGCATTGCGTGGCTGGGCTCGACACCATTACCTCCGGAAAGATCTTTGTCGGCGATATCGACATCAGTTCACTGAACGACAAACAACTCACTCGACTGCGCCGCGACACAATCGGCTTTATTTTCCAGTCGTTCAACCTCATCCCAACGCTGACCGCCGAAGAGAACATCACTCTTCCCATGGACCTCGCCGGCACTCCCGCCGATGCCGAATGGATGGACATCGTTGTCACAACCGTTGGCCTCAAAGACCGCCTCGACCACCGACCAAGTGAACTTTCTGGCGGCCAACAGCAGCGCGTTGCCGTGGCCCGCGCATTAGCCAGTCGCCCTTCCATCATTTTTGCCGACGAACCCACCGGCAATCTCGACTCGCGCGCCGGCAACGATATTTTGAAATTCATGCGCAAAGCTGTCGATGACTTCAACCAAACGATCGTGATGGTCACTCACGATCCGCTTGCCGCTAGTTACGCGGACCGTGTCATCTTTCTCGCCGACGGCAAGATCATCGATGAAGCAATGTCTCCCACGGCCGATTCGATCATCGACCGCCTGAAGCGTTTCGGAGCCTGATGTGCTCAAGGTGACATTGCGTGGGCTCATGGCCCACAAAGTTCGGCTCATCGCTACCGCAATCGCGGTGTTACTTGGCGTCGCGTTCATGTCAGGAACGCAGGTACTTACCTCAAGCATCAGTGCCAGTTTCGATAAAGTATTTTCCGATGTTTACGCATCCATAGATGTCGTTGTTCGTTCCACAAACAAGGTCGACACGCCGTTTGGTTCAGAGCGCACGCGAATTTCAGACAGCATCCTTCCCACGGTAAGAGACGTGCCGGGCGTCGCTGCCGCCGAAGGTCAGATCGTCGCCCAGATCAGAGTTCTCGGCAAGGACAACAAGCCACTGGTGGCAGCTCAGGGTCCCCCCAACTTTGGCCTCAACTGGCTAACCGATTCCGGCGCCAGCTACACCGCTCAACCAACGGCAAGCAAACTCAACGGCTGGACTATTCAAGACGGAGGGCACCCACCGTATGGGCCTGAAGAGATTGTTCTTGATGTCAAGACCGCAAAGGACGGAGACTTCGCTTTGGGCGACACCGTCGCAGTTTCGGTTACCAGCGGAGTGAAAACATTCACACTCGTCGGTATCGCCAAATTCGGCAAGCTCGAAACATGGGGCGGAGCGCAAGCCGCGCTTTTCGAAACCACCGCGTTACAGGCCCTTGTCAACGAGCCAGGAACGTTCGACTGGATCTCCGTTGCCGGACAGAACGATGAATCACAAACCCAACTTGCTGACGCGATCGCTCAGGCAATCCCTCCAGGTACCGAAGCGATTACGGGCAAAGTCTTCACCGCTGAAAGTCAGGATGCCTTCCAGAAGATCATAGGAATTTTCAACACGTTCTTGCTTGTCTTTGCTCTCATTGCCTTATTTGTTGGTTCGTTCATTATTTACAACACGTTCTCAATCATCGTGGCGCAACGAACTCGCGAACTTGCGTTGCTGCGAGCGCTTGGAGCCAGCCGGGGACAAGTGTTGCGTTCAGTCTTCATCGAAGCATTTGTTGTTGGCCTCGGCGCATCAATCATTGGTGTTGGTTTCGGCGTGTTACTCGCCATCGGCCTCAACAAGTTGATGCAGTCGATTGGCTTCTCCGGCCCCGATACTCCAATCGTCGTCCCACCGACAGCAGTCCTCGTTTCGCTGTTCATCGGCACTTTGATCACCATGGTTTCGGCAGTGTTCCCCGCTCGACGCGCGGCAACAATTCCTCCTGTCGCCGCAATGCGCGATGTTGCACTCGATCGAAGCGGCACCTCGCGCAAGCGAGTGGTAGTTGGTCTTGCCATGCTTGCCATAGGGGCCTTCCTGCTTTGGTACGGCCTTAACGGCAATAGCGATTCCGGGTTGCAGATGGTTGGCGGTGGAGCATTCTTCGTCTTCATTGGTTTCACGGTGATCGGCCCTGTTGTTGCAGGACCATTTGCCAGCGTTCTCGGTTGGCCATTGCAGAAGCTCAGCAGAATGACCGGCCGCTTCGCTCGCGAAAATGCAATGCGCAATCCTCGGCGCACATCAACTACAGCTTCAGCACTGATGATCGGCATCGGCCTCGTAGGATTCATTGCGGTAGCCGCACAATCGATCAAGGTCTCAACCGTCGATGCAATCGACCAATCTGTAAAGGGTCAGTACATCGTCACCACAGAAGGATTCGGCCCAACCGCTTTGCCACAAACGCTTGCCGCCGAACTTCGCCAAGTTCCGAACGTGGAAGTCGCTGCTGGCATTGGCGCCACCTTTGCTTCCATTAATGATTCCGCCAAGGTTGTTCTCACCGTCGATCCACAGGCCATTGCAAAAGTGGTGACGTTTAACGATGTTGAAGGTTCGTTTGCTTCCCTTAGCCATGGTCAAATTGCCGTATCGGACCAACTTGCAAAGGACCAAAACCTGTCGATCGGCGATCCCGTGAAAGCAGTCTTCTTGCAAAGCGGAGAAACCACTCTCACCCTTGCATCAATTTATAAAACTGATTTCCATTCACCTGGCTCTAGTTGGCTTGTTCCCGCTGTCGCATTCAACCAACTCGTTCCGCCATCACAGCAGACTTTCAACTCCATTTACATTCTTTTGAAAGACACCTCTGCTTCCGGTATCGCCGCAGCACAAGCGCCACTCACGGCCATTGCCGACACCGTCCCCGGGGCCAAGTTGCAGAATCTCAGTGAGTTCAAAAAGGCACAGACCGACCAGGCAAACCAATTCCTGTTCATCGTCTATGTGCTTCTGGCCCTTGCCCTTGTCATCGCCATTGTTGGTGTTATTAACACACTGCTTCTTTCGGTCTACGAACGAACCCGCGAACTTGGATTACTGCGCGCCGTCGGAATGAGCCGTCGACAAGTTCGTTCAAGTATTCGACTCGAGTCAGTCATCATCAGCCTTATGGGCACCATTGTTGGCTTGGGCATTGGACTCGTCTTTGGTTGGGCACTCGTCACCGCTTTGAAAGATGAAGGTATTACGTCGTTCGCAATTCCATGGAGCCAGCTCTTCATTGTTGTAGTCATCGCAACCCTTGCCGGTGTTGGCGCTGCCCTCTATCCGGCATGGCGCGCATCCCGACTCGATGTGCTCGAAGCTATCTCCAGCGATTGATATGGCCCACAATCCCGACGCTCTTTCGGCTGAAGTCACCATCTTCCTCACCGAACGCCATTTAGCCACGCTCACCACTCTTCGCGCTGACGGAACACCCCATGTTGTGGCCGTCGGCTTCACCTATGACCCCGAGGAAAAGATTGCTCGAGTCATCACCTGGGCCGGCAGTCGCAAAGCACGCAATGTTGCCGAGCGTCCTGGCTCGCCTGCCGCGGTCTGTCAGGTCGACGGTGGTCGGTGGTTCACCCTTGAAGGGCAAGCCACCGTTACCTCTGAACCCGATCGGGTCGCAATTGCGGTGCGCAAATATGCAGAGCGTTACAGCGAACCCAAGCAACGCGACGACCGAGTCGTCATCGAAATCGCAGTTGACCGGCTACTCGGTCGGGCCTGAGACAGCCGATTATTACGACGGCCCCGTAGGATCATGTCCATGACGACGCATCAGCAGCGTGAATGGCATCCCGCCTTCGAGGAATACTGCGAAACAATTTTTGAGTTACGCGAGGAAGACGTCGACGTTATCCAAGCCCGTGTTGCCGAACGTCTTGAACTTTCACGACCCGCCGTTTCAGAAATGATCCGACGCATGCACGATGCCGGACTCGTCGAACTTGATAGCGGCACAATTCATCTCACCGCTACAGGACTTGCGCTTGCCGAAGCCGTCATACGCCGCCATCGCCTCGCCGAGCGATTCCTCACCGACATCCTCGGGCTCTCGTGGACCGATGCCCACTCCGAAGCCGGACGCTGGGAACACGTCCTTTCCCCCACCGTAGAAGCAGCCATGATGCATGTACTCGGCGACCCCACCACATGCCCACATGGCAATCCCATCCCTGGCACCGATTATCACGTCCCTAATGCAGTCACCCTCGACACACTCGCAAGTGGTTCGGCATTCGTCGTGAGCCGTATCCCCGAGGAACTCGAATTCACCCCTGGGCTACTTGCGTTCCTCGAGGAATCGTCATTGTTCCCCGGTCACTCCGGTGTTGTTGGCCAACCTGTCGCCAATGGTGACACCACAGTGGTTATTGACGGTCGTGAAATCTCGATCAGCTTGTTTGCGGCCCAGCGCATCCTCGTCACCGCTTCGTAAGCAACCGGCGGGACTTGCAATTTCCAAATTGCTTTCGGATCTCAGTCGAGAAGGGACGCCGGCAGAGGAAGTTCGTGAACTATCGCCAGTCGCTTTGTGGCTCGCGTGAGTGCAACGTACAACGCACGATTTCCTTGCGCCTGTTCATCGGCGATGAGTTGAGGTTCAACCACGACAACAGCATCGACCTCAAGACCTTTGACCAATCCAACTTCAACAACCGTCACCCGATGTTCGAGGCCATGACGAGTGGCTCGGCCATAGGCAATATCGGCACTATCAAGCGCCTCACAAACCTCATCAATGATTGATGCCGGACACACAACTGCGACCTGGCCTGGGTCGACCGCAGCGCGCTCGCTACGAGTCACCGCGGCTATGGCCTCACCAAGTCGACCGGGAAGAGCCCGTTCGATAATGGGCTCGGCTCCGTCTTCGCGAACCGAACGAGGCGGACGAAGGTCGGGCGCGGCTCGGCGTAGCACTCGAGCCGCTAACGCCATGATTGGCGCAGGAAGTCGGTAGCCCAATGTGAGTTCTGAGCGATGGGGCTCGCGCTTCGTGGGCAAAAGTTCAAGAATTTCGTCCCAAGATTCGTGTGCCCACTGCCCGGTGGCTTGAGCGATATCGCCGACAACGGTCATCGAGCCATTCAGCGATCGACGTTCAAGCATTCGTAATTGCATAGGAGAAAGGTCTTGCGCTTCGTCGACCACGATGTGCCCATAGGTGCGAATCTCATCCGCCTCGCGTGATTCGCCTTGACGATTACGGCGCGGTTTCGGCCCCAAAAGCGATCGAGCTTCATCAAGCAGTGGGGCATCGTCGTGTGTCCACGCCACGTCGGTAAGAATTTCGCTGCGCTCGCGGTACAACGCATCCCACTCGTCTTCAGTCAGCAATCCACTTCCAGCGTTACGAAGTAGCCCGCTTGCACCAAAGAGATCTTGTAGAAACTGAGCTGGCGAAAGGATCGGCCACATCCATTCGAGGGCTTCTCGGATCGCTGGATCGCGACGAAGCCGTTCCCGCACCTCTGAAGGCAACAATTCGCCACGACCAGAATGTGCAAGTGCAGCAAAGAACTCGTTCTCAACGTACTTACGGGCTGGATTATGGCGACGATAACGACGTCGCGCATCAGCGATGATTTGCGCACTGCGATCGCGGCGAAGCACAAGACGTTGCAGCCCATAACCAATGACAAGGTCATTGCGCAGTGCACGCTCGCGATCTCGCACTGCGCGCTTCAAGAAGCGCACCATTCGCGGGTCGCCTTTCACTCGCGATGCACGCCCAACGTCGTAGGAACGGATGCTTACGTCGTGAACAAGGTCGGCGAGAACAGCGAGTTCAACACCTGCTTCGCCAAGAGAGGGGAGTACCTGTTCGATGTAACCGAGGAAAAGTCGATTCGGTCCAATGACAAGAACGCCCTGCCCCTCAAGCGGGAACCTGTGCGTGTAGAGCAAGTACGCGGCGCGGTGGAGAGCGACAACGGTCTTACCCGTTCCCGGGCCGCCTTGGACAACGAGGACACCCGGTAACGGTGCACGAATGATTTCGTCTTGTTCGCCCTGAATGGTGGCAACAATGTCGCCAAGCCGACCCGTTCGTGACGCTTCAAGTGCAGTGAACAATGCGCCTTGACCGCGCACAATGTTCTCGCCGGTCTCACCAACAGGGAGACCGAGGCTGGCAAGGGTGTCACCGAAGAGCTCGTCTTCAACACCCAGTAGCCGGCGACCACGAGTGGCAAAGTGTCGACGGCGGGCAAGACCCATGGGCTCGCGGCCTGTCGCACGGTAGAACGGTTCGGCGATAGGTGCTCGCCAGTCGACAATGGTCGGTTCCTGCTCGCTATCGCTTACGGCGATTCGACCAATATAAAACGACTCATCAATTTCGCCTGGAGCCTGGGCGGCTTGATCAATTCGACCAAAACAAAGCGCAGCATCTCCTAATTGGAGGTGTGTGAGCCGGTTGATCACCGTTTCGTAAATAACTTCGCGCTCAAACCGAGCCTGTTCGGTGCCGCCACGACCGACTTCGACCATGGAGGTAAGGCGCGACGCAGATTTCCGAGATTCCTCAAGACACGCGTAGGCGTGATCAATATAAGCCTGTTCAGCTTCTAGATCGGGATGTGGGGCCACGGACTCGCTCAGGGTTGACGACTAGTTCCCCTTTGCGCCGACTGAAGCCCAGCGGGGCGCCGAAGAGGGTTCTCCACCATAGCGGGATATCGAGGTTTTGCCCCGGGCCAGGTTGGTGAGCCCCGTCGGATTCTCTCCGGAGCGGAGTGGTCGGTAGCGTGGCGGCCGTGACGACTTCCCCCCATGCCAATTCTGCTTTCCTACGAGCCTGCCGAGGCGAACTCGGTGCTCCCGATGATCGTGTGCCCGTGTGGTTCATGCGCCAAGCCGGACGATCGCTTCCCGAGTACCGCGAAATACGTGGCCCCGGGAGCATCCTTGATGCCATCCACGATCCCGAACTTTCGGCCGAGATCACGTTGCAGCCAGTCCGTCGTTACGGCGTCGATGCGGCCATCCTCTTTTCCGACATTGTCGTACCCGTCGCCGCCATCGGCTTTGGTGTTGATGTTGCCCCTGGTGTCGGCCCAATTATTGAACGACCATTTGAGCGGGCCGCCGACCTTGAACGCCTCCGCCCTCTCGATCCCGAAGCCGATACTCCTTACGTTCTCGAAACCGTGCGCATCCTTGCTCGCGAACTTTCGGTGCCTCTCATTGGTTTTGCCGGAGCGCCGTTTACGGTCGCTAGCTATCTCATCGAGGGTCGCCCATCGCGCACTTATACGCGTACCAAAGCATTAATGCATGGCGATCCTGCCCTTTGGCATGCACTTATGGAACGACTCAGTGATCTCGCCATCGTCTCGTTGCGCTCACAGATCAATGCTGGCGCAGTTGCGCTGCAGGTTTTCGATTCATGGGCTGGCGCACTTAATCCACCCGACTACGAACGCTTTGTTCTCCCGCACAGCAAACGCGTGTTTGACGAAGTGGCCGACCTTGGCGTGCCTCGTATTCATTTCGGTGTGGGGACCGGCGAACTTCTCGGTTTAATGGCATCGGCTGGCGCAGACGTTGTTGGTGTTGACTGGCGTGTTCCACTTGATGTCGCTCGCCAACGGGTTCCTTCCAACGTTGCCCTTCAGGGCAACCTCGACCCTGCACTTTGTTTTGCGCCGTGGGATGTGGTGGCCGACGCAACCCGTGATGTTCTTCGCCGCAATGGTGGCCATCCGGGACACATCTTCAATTTGGGTCATGGTGTGATGCCAGAAACTGATCCGTCAGTTCTTGAACGCGTTGTTGAATTGGTACATACCGAAGGTCGATGCGATGGCAAACCCTCATGAATGATCAAAACAAATTTGGTTTAGTTGTAATGGCGTACGGAACGCCACAATCCCCCGCCGATATCGAGCCGTATTACACACACATCCGGCGCGGTCGACCGCCAACCCCCGAGTTACTTGCCGATCTCATTTCACGGTACCAAGCCATTGGCGGCATCTCACCACTTGCGAGCCTCACGGAATCGCAGCGCAGTGCGCTGGAAACTGCACTAAACGAGCGAATGCCAAATAAGTGGATAGTTGTTCTCGGACAAAAGCATGCGTTTCCATTTATTGAAGACGCACTTGTTGAACTTTCGACTACCGGCGTCACCGATGCAGTCGGTCTCGTACTTGCTCCGCACTTCTCCGGATTCAGTATTGGCGAATACCAACGTCGTGCCACTGAAGCAGGCGAAGAACGCAACATCACGATGCACGCCATCAATACATGGCACCTCGAGTCGGCCTATCTCGACTTCCTTACTAATGCGGTGCGAGATGCACTTAGTGAACTTCCCGAACGCACCACAGTGCTGTTCACCGCCCACTCGCTCCCCGAGCGTGTGCTGGAAAATGATCCGTACCCTGACCAATTGGCAGCTAGTGCCGCTGTTGTCGCTGAACGCCTTGGTCTTCCCAGTTGGGCGTTGGCCTGGCAAAGTGCCGGTCGCACACCCGAGCCGTGGCGCGGTCCCGATGTTCTTGATGAGCTTCGTCGCATTGCCACCGAAGGTTCCGCCGACGGTGTACTCGTGTGCGCACAAGGGTTCACCGCCGATCATCTTGAAGTTCTGTACGACCTCGATATTGAGGCCGCAGCTGTCGCAACCGAACTCGGCCTTGCGTTTGGCCGCACTCGATCACTCAATGCGAACCAATCGGTGATGAATGCGTTGGCCGACCAAGTGATCGCTGCTCTCCCGACTACCTCAATCCCTATGAGAAAGCAGCAATGACGGGCACTTCGAATCGAGTCGTTGTTATTGGTGCCGGGATAACCGGCCTCACTGCAGCGTTCACGTTGATGAACGAACGACCTGATCTCGACGTTGTCGTTGTCGAAGCAGATTCGCGGGTGGGCGGAAAGATTCTCACCTCACCTTTTGCTGGTCGACCAGTCGATTGCGGGGCCGATGCATTTCTTGCCCGCGTCCCCGAGGGTTACGACCTGTGTGTCGAACTTGGCATTGAGCGAGCGCTCACATCACCAGCATCAAAATCCGCTCTCGTTTGGGTTGACGGTTCGCTGCGTCGACTTCCCACCGGACTTATTCTTGGCGTTCCCACCGATCTTGAAGCGCTTACCGCATCAGGAATTGTGAGCAGTGCTGGTATTGCTCGCGCCGCAGAGGATCTGACCCGTACCGATTGGATTGATTCAGCAAACGGATCCGACCCCCAAGGTGCTGACGATCTTTCTGTTGGTCAACTCATTCGGGGTCGTCTCGGTGATGAAGTCCACGAAAAACTCGTCTCCCCATTGTTATCGGGAGTGAATGCTGGTGATGCCGACTATTTGAGTTTGTCGGCCGGCGCGTTACAGCTTGCAACTGCGGCGCGACGAAACCCCAGCCTCATCACTGCACTTCGCGAACAAGCAGCCGCGGCGTCAACCAACCCCGATACGCCGGTCTTCCATGGCATTCCGATCGGCACGCAAACCTTGACCGATCTTTTGTTGTCACGTCTTGTTGCCGGCAATGTCAGCGTTCATTTGTCATGCCCGGCCCTCTCACTTGATCGGACAAGCGAGGGTTGGCGAGTATCGACCCCAATTGGTCCTCTTGATGCCGCCGAAGTGATCATCACCCTGCCCGCTCCACAGACCGCTGCGCTCCTTGGTCCCCTTGTTCCTGCCGCTTCCGGTGGGCTTGGAGAACTGGAGTATGCGTCGGTAGCAATGGTCACGTTGGCGCTCCCTCACTCCTCGTTCACTCAACCACTTGATGCCAGTGGATTCCTCGTTGCCCAAACCAATCCTCTCCCCACCCTCACGGCATGTTCGTGGGCATCGGCCAAATGGGCCCACCTCGATGATCCTGAGGTGGCAATCCTTCGGGTATCCGCCGGCAAGCACGGCGACACCCATGCCCTTGAACTTTCCGATGACGAACTTGTCGCGGCCATCGCTATCGATCTGGGAGTAACAATGGGTGTGTCAGGTGCTCCCATCACCTCACGGGTGAGCCGTTGGAACGACGGGCTTCCACAATTCACGCCTGGCCATATGGGCCGTGTGGCAACCTGGCGAGCTGCTACAGCAAGCGAAGCGCCTGGCTTGCACCTTGCCGGAGCGGCGTATGACGGTCTTGGCCTGCCGGCGTGTATCCGCCAGGGTCGTCTGGCTGCTCGATCAATCTCCTGACCCAGCAGAGCCCGAGTCACCGGGTTGCCGGGATCGCTCACCCACCAGAGGGTCGCATTCACCCCGCCGGGCCGTGGCCCTCACTAGCATTAGGGCCGATTTTCGTCATAAATGACGGCAGGACTAAAAAGTTTTATTTTAAATATTTTCCCAGTTCAGAGCCATATTTACCACGAGACGCTGCTGGTTTCATTTCGGCACATTGCATTTCTTCCCCTAAACCGCAACACTTTCGTAACAATGCGAAGTCTTCACCCCGGCCTTACCGGCCTCCTCTGCACCTTCGGTGCCATGTGCATCTTGGTGGCCTCCACCTTGTTGTCACCCGCGTCGGCTCTTCCGCTCGATGACACCAACAGCCCACTCTCGTTTGCTCTCGCCATCACTCCCACCGCTTCGAACCCTCCCCGCACCGAAGCCGAAAGCGGCCCACAACTGACCAAAGCGGTCTGGCGTATGGCTATTGGTCAAGCCGTTGTCG
>Ga0335396_10000406_pt1 | contig 58974 bp, 41 predicted proteins | sample FRY02_FD_205743 | JGI IMG/M metagenome (GOLD analysis project Ga0335396, IMG submission 205743) | Freshwater microbial communities from Lake Fryxell liftoff mats and glacier meltwater in Antarctica - FRY-02 (spades assembly) (version 2) | ecosystem: Environmental > Aquatic > Freshwater > Ice >...
TAACGGTTAGTATATGAAAAGTAGGCGATTTCGAAGCAAAAAACTGTCTGCCACCACAAAACTTGATACGAAGCACAAAACTTCATTTAACCACTAAACCGCCAATTTCTTGTAGGTGCTTCTAGGCGTTCGTTGTTTTTCTCACGAAGATTTTTATTTTAAGTTTGAATATACTGCTTCCTATAGAAATATTTGCATTACGCTAAAATCATTATTTTTCGTCTTCCCAAATAGCAGAACTAATTTTCCATTCTGCGTTTGTTTTGACAAACTGTAAAAATTTGTACCCTTCCTGTTTAAACATTGTTCCTTCTAATATTCCGCTTTTTTGATATGCTGAATGTCGTTGAGCAATGTTACCAATTATTTTAGTGTGTTCTGTTGTTTCGTGTTCTTCAAATTCTTTAAGTGTGCCGTCTGTTAATATTTTTTGTCTTGGTTCAATAAATGAAGTAAGACTGTAAACAGTATGCGTTGTTTCGGTTTTACTGATAAGCATTATTTCGGGAATACAAATACTGCTCAATAAATTCCAATTTGGCTGTTTGTTATTTGTGTTTGTGAAAACTCCGAAAAATGATTTTGTAATTTCGTTGATACTTAATTTATCGGTTGAAACTCCATACACATACAATTTTTCTTTTTCAACTTCAATTTCTTTGTCAAAAAATAGCCCAAGTTTTTTTAGCAATTTAATTGAGATTATATTTTCAGGAACTGTTGTAGCAAAAATATGTGAAAGGTTGTTTTGGTGTATCACATTCTTTAGGACTGTATTTGCAGATTCATAAGCGTAACCGTTATTGGCAAAGTTTGGAAGAAAAGCAAAACCAATGTCGTGGTGTTCCAAATAATCACGCTTAATGAAAGTAATTATTCCAATTTTTGTTTGATTGTTTTTTATTTTAACCACCCAATAAGTTGTATTTGGGTTGTCAATTATTTTTTGAATATAAGCAGTTGCTTCAACTTGTGAAGTTACATTTCGGTTTCCTATAAACTCAATCCATCCATCCGTATTAACAAGTTCAAGAATAAAGTTGTTGTCATTTACCGTCAGTGGTTCAATTAAAAGTCGGTCTGTCGTTAATAAAGTTTGAATTGCCATTTTTTTATTCTTGTTTCGTTATTAAATATAATTGTTTAAATGCATTTAAAACCGCTTGGTGCATAATTGTTGAGTGGTCTTCTTGTGGCAAATAATCAAACAAAACATTCACAGATTTACTTTTCGCTGATTTGATTTTGTCAGCCAATAAATTTGCGTCCACTTCCATTATTCTTGGAATTTCTGTCGGTGTTAGTCCTTCTTTTCCAACTCCAATATAAATTTCAGTTGGTTGTTTAAAATTTTCATTTAATATTTCAGCGTTCTGATTTAGTAATGAGCCGTTGTCCCACCATAAACTGGGACTGATAATAATATATTTTGTAAAAAGTGTTGGCTTTTTTAACAGAATTTCTGTTTCTAAAAGTCCGCCTAATGATTGTCCAATTATAGTTTTTGTTTGCGTTGTTTTGTATTTCGTTTCAATAAAAGGCTGTAATTCAGTTTCTAAAAATGAAATAAATTTGTCTGAATGTCCTGCTGTCGGATAAGTTTTTTTATCGACTTCAATTGTTGTTGGAAATGTAAAATCTCTTCGTCTGTCAACCGTTGCAATACCAACCACAATAGATTTTGGTACAATGTTTATCCATTCAAAACTGTTGTATTGTACAAGTCCAACAATATGAATAAAATCTTCATCTGCTGAACCGTCAAGTAAATAAATGACTGGATATTTTATACTGTCTTTCGGATTATATCCTTCTGGAAGATAAATGTTTAAAGTTCGTTTTTCGGATAAAACATTTGATTCAAGTTCAATGATTTCTCCAAGCACAAATGGTTTAGTAACTTCTTGTTTTTTCATTGCAACATTTTGTCCAACTACAAAAGTTGAGTAAAATGTCAAAAGTAAAACGGTTATGATATTGTTCATTTTCTCTATGTTTAGTCGGTTCTGTACAATGACGCCTAACGTACCACCTGTATGAACCGTGACATGGAAAAAGCAGATCTTTCATTGACTGCTGTGTGGCTGGTTTGTGCGATCATGGTTTATTACAGCTTGTCGTGAGTTCGTTTTTCAAGTTTCGGATTCAGGTGATAATCTTTCCAATTCTGAAGTTATCCCTTCCCAGAATTGTTCACTATTGAATATAGATTTCTTCTTTAACCTAAATCGAATGTGCTTTACATTCCAATATTCTGGGTTATTGATGAAGAGTAAACTAGGACTGACATTCGTCTTATCCCTTTGTCCAATCTTGGCATCATTCAAGTCACATATGAGTTGTGTATCATCGTCATCACAAAATTGCTTTTTAAGCCTTGGTATAGCAACCTCTATCAAGCTGTTTTCAATTTCTTCCACGTAGCAGACGTCCAAATAACCCTCGCCTTCTAAAAAACATCCAAATTTTGAATATAAAGTTCGAATGTATTCGCTTGAATTAATTCTATTTAGAAAGGGAATGACTTTTTCTTCGAGAGCCCAAGAATCATCTTTCAGGCTCTTTGCATGTTCAATTGCCTGATTGTAGAATTCAAATTTTCCGTTTAAATAACTCAAAACATTATCCTTAAATGACTCACAACAAGTGTGTATATATATTAAACATACGTTTATTTCTTCATCACTTAAAGCTCTGTGTATCAGGGTTAAGTTTGTAAGCGTATATAAAGCAGCACTATAACTTATATTAAACGTTTAAAACGAATAATGAGGACATGAGATTAGAAATTAGAAAAGTGCTTAGGGCTCCTGCTTATCTCACCAGTTTCTTATACTTCAATCGGGTAGGGCCTGAGTTGCCATTGCGCTTCTTCTTATTCTCCTCATAATCAGAATAAGATCCTTCAAACCAGTAGACTTGAGAATCGCCTTCAAAGGCAAGGATGTGGGTGCAGATACGGTCTAGGAACCAACGGTCGTGGGAGATGACTACGGCACAGCCTGCAAAGCCTTCTATGCCTTCTTCCAGCGCACGTAAAGTATTTACGTCTATATCGTTGGTAGGCTCATCTAGGAGCAGGACATTGGCTTCGGTCTTCAGGGTCATGGCCAGGTGCAGTCGGTTACGCTCCCCTCCTGAGAGTACGTTTACCTTCTTGCCTTGCTCGCCTCCTGAGAAATTAAACCTGGAGACGTAGGCGCGGGAATTGAATAATTCACCTCCTATCTCTATCTGTTCGTTTCCGCCAGAAATCACTTCCCATACGGTCTTATTGGGGTCCAAGTCTTTATGGGCCTGATCCACGTAGCCTATCTGCACGGTATCCCCGTGCTCTAGTGTTCCTTCATCAGATTTCTCCTCGCCCATGATCATACGAAAGAGGGTGGTCTTTCCTGCTCCATTAGGCCCTATAATGCCTACTATTCCGGCAGGAGGTAGGGAGAAGGTGAGGTTATCAATGAGGAGTTTATCGCCAAAGGCTTTGCTCACGCCATTGAATTCTATGACCTTGTTTCCTAGACGTTGTCCGTTAGGAATAGGAATTTGAAGTCTGGCATCTTTGGACTTGGTATCCTCGCTGAGCATTTTCTCATAGTTATTCAGACGGGCTTTGTTCTTCGTGCGTCTTCCCGCTGGGGACATACGGCTCCATTCCAACTCCCGTTCTAATACCTTCAGGCGCTTGCTATCAGCCTTTTCCTCATCACGTAGTTTCTTGCTCTTCTGCTCTAGCCAGCTGGTGTAATTCCCTTTCCAAGGAATTCCTTCTCCGCGGTCCAATTCCAGGATCCAACCAGCGATATTGTCCAAGAAATAACGGTCGTGTGTGACGGCTATCACGGTGCCTTTATATTGCTTCAGGTGCATCTCTAGCCAATCAATACTCTCAGCATCCAAGTGGTTCGTAGGCTCATCCAAGAGCAATACATCAGGTTCGCTGAGCAAGAGGCGGCAGAGGGCTACGCGCCTTAATTCTCCTCCGCTGAGGTTCTTGATAGAGGAGTCGCCATCGGGAGTGCGTAAGGCATCCATGGCGAGTTCCAGTTTGGAATCTATGTCCCATGCTCCCGCAGCTTCTATCTGGTCTTGGACTTTGGCCTGGCGATCTATGAGCTTATTCATCTTATCAGGATCGTTCAGGATATCTTCATCCATGAAGGAATTATTGATGGTCTCATATTCCTTGAGGATATCCATGGTGCTCTGCACTCCTTCCTGGATGATTTCCTTCACGGTCTTCGTAGGATCCAGTTGCGGCTCTTGAGGAAGGTAGCCCACGGTATAGCCATCATTGCTCCAAACGACCTCACCTAGGTATTGTTTTTCTATCCCTGCTATGATCTTCATGAGGGTAGACTTCCCTGAGCCATTAAGACCTATGATACCAATCTTAGCTCCATAGAAGAAGCTGAGGTACATGTCTTTAAGGATGATTTTATTCTGCGCGGTGGTCTTGTTGACCTTCACCATCGAGAAGATCACTTTATTGTCTTCGGCCATAATACTGATGTTAGATTGAGGAACGCGAAGTTAAGGGCATTTTTGATAGTCAAGAGTCAGGAGGCTGGGCTCAGCGGTCAAGGGTCAAGAGATGCAATATTTTTGAGGCAACAGGCATTGCGTCCCAGACAAGAGCTTATCAACCAACAACCAAGGTCTCACATCCCCCTCGTCTTCAGATAAGCTTCTCTCATCACCATCACGCGCTCAAGGACCTTTTCCAGCTTGTCCATTTGGAGCATGGTGGCGCTGTCGCTTCCGGCCGATTTAGGGTCTGGGTGGGTCTCTATGAAGAGGCCATCAGCTCCAGTGGCTACCGCTGAGAGGGCCAGGGTCTCTATCATAGCGGGATCTCCGCCCGTGGTGCCTTCGGTTCTATTTGGTTTCTGGGTGGCATGGGTACAATCCATGATTACGGGCATGCCATGTTCTTTCAATCGGGTGATGGCGGTGGCATCTACTATGAGTTCTGAATAGCCAAAAGTCACTCCGCGTTCTGTGAGCCAGATTTTTTTATTTCCTGTGCTTTGCACTTTTTCCAAGGGAAATTTCATGGCTTCAGGCGAGAGGAATTGGCCTTTCTTGATGTTGACACCTTTTCCTGTTTCACCAGCGGCAATAAGCAGATCCGTTTGTCGGCATAAGAAGGCGGGAATCTGGAGATGATCCACATACTTGGCTGCCAAGGCTGCGTCAGTGCTTTCATGGATATCAGTCAAAGTCTCTATGCCCAAACTTTTTCCAATGTTCTGAAGGATCTGCAATGCTTCTATATCACCTATGCCCATCTTGCTTCCGAGACTGGTCCTATTGGCTTTCTTGAAACTTCCCTTGAACACATAATGTATGCCCATGCGATCACATAGCGCCTTTACATGCGTAGCAATCTGCATTGCGCTCTTTTCTTCTTCAATGAGGCAGGGTCCAGAGATGAGGATGAATTTATTCATTTGTTGTCAGTTGTTCGATGAACGTTGTTAGGGTCAAGCCCTTAATGTGATATTGGTTCTCGGAGAGTATCGCTATCAGAAAGGTATCTGAGATAGCCTCTAGTTATTTTGATGGCGGCCTCAATTTTTCCTCTTCCTTCTTGCAATTGTTCTGCGTTTATATAGCCTGATTCTTCTGCATCAATAAGGTGATTCAAGGATTCATAAAGTGACCCGATGCTCATTTAACAGAATCGGCCATTGTCTTTGGAATTATTCCTGCCATAGCCCTCAGCAAGGTTTGCACAAGCTGAGCGAACGGATCGGACCACTTGGTCAGTAAGGTTAAATCTTTCTTCTTTAGGCCAATTTTTGACAAGATTTTTAGTCCATATCCGTAAATCTCGACAAGACTGCCAAGCTTTTAGATCTTCGAATGATTTGATTGTCATATTTCAAAATTCATTTTTGCATTCAAACCAACAACAACTCACCCCCTCGCTTTTTGTCCTAGGTAGCCACTGTGATGCCTGAGGCCATATTGCTCTTTGGTAAATCCAATGCGATTCATCAGAGCCACTATCAAGAGGTCGCCTATGACGGTCATAACGGTGGTAGAAGTGGTAGGAGTGAGGCCAAGTGGGCATATCTCTATGGTCTCTCCCGTGAGTAGATTCACGTCACCGGCTGCTGCAAGCGGAGCATCAGGATTGCGGGTGATGGTGATGATGGACATATTGCCATGCAAGAGTTTCACTTGTTCAATAAGTTCCAATATTTCACGTGTATAACCGCTGTTAGACATGAGGATAAGGACATCTTGTTTCTTGACCAAGCCCAAGTCGCCATGTTGTGCTTCCAGGGGTTTTAGGAAATAGGCGGGCGTTCCTGTGGAGCAAAGCGTATTCGCGATCTTAGTTCCTACTTCTCCAGCCTTTCCCACTCCGGATACAATCACGGTTCCATCCCCTTCATGGACTGATTTATGGATCAGTTCGACCGCCTTCTGCAGGCTGCCATCCATGGGGATATTGCGCAAGGCTTGGATCTCCTGTTCTATTAATTCTTGGATCTGTTCTTTGGTCATGTGTTGCATGTAGGTGTGCAAAGTTAATGCGAATGTGGAATAGCCCTGAGCAAACTGATATGCCTTGCTGAGGAACATCATGCCTAGGACCTTTTAATTCTGTCGTTCTTTGAAGAGAATCTAAAGGAAAAGAAATGGCTGACAATAAAGTAAGTGTTCAGATCGGTAAAGAGAATTACAGCACACGGGTCAAGATGAGACAACATGAACTTATATCTGATGAACCAAAGGATATTGGCGGAGCCGATTTAGGCCCTAAACCTTCGGAGCTTCTAGCAGCCTCTCTGGGTGCTTGTATGGCTATCACCATGCGCATGTATGCTGAGCGCAAAGAATGGCCTCTGGAGGAGGTGAAAGTGGAGCTGAGCTTGGAGACAGAGGAAGTGGAACATGATGGGATTACTGCGACCCGAAATGTTTTTCAGGCCAAAGTGATTTTAAAAGGGAACTTGGATGAAGCTCAAGAAAAGCGCATCCGATTGATAGGGACCAAGTGTCCCATTCATAAGTTACTTCATGAGGCCTCAGTGATTCGTATGAGTTAAGGGTTCAACGTTTCTGTAAGAAAGCGCTGTCCAATGCCCGTGGATCGAAGTCTCCTGTCGGTCTGCCGTTCACTTGATTATAGATCGCTGCGATGAAAATGGTTTTGGCGGCTGCGAAGATGGTGAGCACTAATATCGCACCCAAAACTCCTATGGCTATTCCGAGCGCCCAGTGAATTTGTGCCAAAGCGAATCCAAGCGCTGCACATAGGATGATGCCTATGAATTGGAAGATCCCGAAGCTGACATTCATGGTCAAGGATTCGCCCCATTTTTCTTTCATCATCTTCCCTGAGTCTCTGATGGCATCAAAAACGCCTTTGTCCTGAAAGACCAAGATTGGCACCACGAAGAAGGTGAGAAGGGACCAAGCGATTCCGATCAATGAAATGACAAAGGCACCTATTTTTCCTGTATTGCTCAATGCATCTAAGAGGGTCCCCACCGTAGCCGAAACAATGGTCCAACCAAGGATTTTCCCAATACGGCTCATGGAGAATTCTATTCCATCAGCCAATGAAGTTGGTTCATCATAAAAGGTTCTCACTGCACAGTGCATCAGTGCAGCGTTGAAGAATACCACGATAAAATAATTGACCAGATAGAAAAGGAAGACAGCCGTATAACCCAAGATTCCTGAAGAATCAGAGGCAAACTGCTGCGCTATGAAATCCCCGAAGAAGAAATATCCTCCGCCTAGAAAGCTCCCGATGATTAAGATTAAGGAAAGGGTTGAAAGCACTGGGAAGACCAATAAAGTCTTGTTCTTCTGAATGGTCGAGAGGCTCATTTTTGCCAAATCCCAGCCATTGGATATACGGGTCATAAAGCTCATGGAGAATGTGTATTTTAATAAAAAATAGAAATTAAAATGATCTAGTCCTTAGTCAGAGTACCTGGGAACCTCCCTACCGAGACTAATTTACTTTTCCAATAAGAAGACTGCTCGATATTGGTGACTGTGATCCCTTGACTGGAAGATGCATGGATCATGGTCAATTCCTCCCCAGGGTCGGAGACCACCATGCCCACATGGCTGATTCTTCCTTTGCTTTTTCCAAAGAATACCAAGTCCCCTTTCTGCGCCTTACGCTCTGCTATCAAGCCGCAGGCATTGAACTGAGCTTGGGATGTCCTTGGTAATTGCATGCCTTGCTTCGCAAAGACGGTACATGTGAATCCTGAACAATCAAATCCTTTGCTGTCCATGCCGCCCGCGCGGTAAGGAACACCCTGGAAGGTCTTGGCGTAATCTTCCATCTGGACTTCTTGGGACAGCGTATGCGTATTCACTGGGGGCACATCTTCTATGCTAAGATCTTCCTCTGTCTCCCTTACTTTCTTCACGCGCTTCTGGCGTATCTCCTTAGGCTTTTCTTCTTTCTCGGGAACAGTATAGGCTGCGCTATCATCCATATAATCCTCGTCCATAAGCATGGCGCGCTCCTTCTTCTCACGGGCTTCATCACGGGCTTGGCGCTTGGCGGCACGTTGTTCCTTGCGCAAGTCCTTCTCTGTGGCAGTCTTGGGATTGAAGGGAGACTGTGCACGCGCTTCAGGACTGAAGGCCAGGCAGAACAGACTCAAGAAGAGCAGAGCTGAAATACGCGATTTTAGAAAAGCTAGATGTTTCGTCATATATCCTTGGATGCTACATACCAAAGATCAAGCCTTTATTGACCTGAAATCAGTTCGGCTTGGATCATTATGAAGAATGTAACGTGGATTGAAAGAAGGAATTTCCTCAGGTTATTTCACAATCAGATTACTAGAAACGCTTTTCCTCTCACATTGTAATCGCATTTCATAGGTCCCTTCATTCAGGTAACGCTTCCCATTTTTGGCCACTTCAGGCTCTTTCAGATCGCTCTTCTGCCTTTCTTTTTTCAGATGCGGAACAGCCCAATCAGCGATAGTGAGGTCATATTCAAAGCTCTGAAGACCATCTCTTTGAGCTAATTCTCCCAATGCCAACAAGGTTCCTTTCTCTGTGCGTACTTCATAATGACAGACACTGCTCTCCATCTCATAGAATTTCACGTCCAGCTTGGGTTCATTGTATCCGAACCATGAACTCCAGGCTGCAGAACCCCATGATCCAGACCTTTCCAAAGGCTCAAGAGGCATGAGCGCCATTTTTCCTTCCAAGCCACGCATCATGCGCAGCGGAGCAATATCGGCTACATATATGCTGCGGCCATGCGTTCCTACAATAAGCTCTATTTCTCTTTCTTGGATCACCAAATCATGCACGGAGACATGCGGCATTCCATTCATGAAGGCGCTGAAACTCATACCGCCATCCAAGCTGACATAGAGACCGTGATCCGTTCCTAGATAGAGGATGAGCGCATCCCTGTCATCTTCTAAGATCACATTAACGGGCTCTGCAGGAAGATCCGTTCCTATTTTATTCCAGGTCTTTCCTTGGTCTTCGGAGGCATAGACATAGGAATCCATGTGATCATGGCGGTAGCCGTTCAAGGTGACATAGACTCGGTTCTTCTCATGTGAGGAGGCACGTATGCGCGAGACCCAAAGCCCGGCTGGAAGGCCCGCACTGATGTCATTCCAGGTGTTTCCTCCATCAGGACTCACGAATGCTTTTCCGTCATCACTGCCTGTATATATCAGCCCGAATTTCAACTTGGATTCATCAATAGTCGTCAAGGTCCCGAAGGGAACATTGCCTTCTTTTCCGCCCAAAGTCAAATCAGGACTGATGGCGTCCCAAGTTTTTCCTTTGTCCAATGAGCGATGCAGTCTATTGGATCCCATATAGAGAATGTCCTGATTATGCTTGCTCAATTGGATGGGCGTTTGCCAATTCCAACGCAGAGGTTTTTCGCCCAATTCATGACTGGGATGTATGGACAAGGTTTCTTCGCCTTCCTTGATGCGGTAATAAAACCCGAATTGAAATCCCGTATAGACGGTCTCATTGTCTCTGGAATCCACTTCTATCTGCATACCATCACCTCCCATAATCTGCTTGTAAGGATAGGCTCCTGACATGTGCCAATCATCAGAGGCTTTATAGTTGCTAGGACCGCGCCAGACGCCATTATCCTGCAAGCCACCATAGACGCGATACGGCTCTGCATTGTCTACTTGCACGGTATAGAATTGACCAACGGCCGGGCTGTTGCAATTCACATAATGGATACCATTGTCATAAGAGATATTGATTCCGCCATCATTGCCATTGATCAGATGTCCTTGGCGATCAGGATCTATCCATAACGCATGATGATCTGCATGGACATTGCTCGGATTGATGCTTTTCCAAGTTGCACCAGAATCATGAGAGTAGAGTAAGGGAACCCCAGCGATATAAAGCTGTTCAGGATGCCGAGGATGCACGCGTATCAGTCCGAAATAATATCCGTAGCTGTACACCACGTCATCCAGATAGCCATTATGCGTCTTTTTCCAATGCTGATCTTTCTCGTCCAATAAATAAACCTCTGCACCTATTACGGGCGTATCGAAAAGGTCATTATTCGCATCAGCGAGATACTCGAAGAGGGCTTCGGGTTTGATCTTATGCTGCTCGATCTGTTTGAGCACGTAGTCGTAATCATACTTCTCCGGAAATTCATTTTTCTTCAAGAAAGCTTTCACTTTTTCTGCGTCCAATGCGAGAAAAGCAGCCTTGCTCATATTCTGGAAAGAGGTCTTGGTCAGCTCTTCTTTCTTCTCCTCTTTTTCATCTTTGGCTCTGTGTGCTTGGTTATCATGGATGGCATAGAGATAGGTCTTGCCTTCAGCACTAGCGACATCCAATCCGATCCTTCCCACACCTTCCCCTTGCGGAAAACCAGAAGCATTATCACTGATGAGCTCCCAGGAACCTCCTCCATCCGTGCTTCGGTAGATTCCGCTTTTCAGACCATTGCCTTGGAAATCCCAAGCTTTCCTATCTCGGTTCCAAAGTGCTGCATACAGGATATCAGGATTCTCAGGATGTATGATTAGATCCACTGCTCCTATGTTCTCGTCCAATACATGTTCCCAAGTCTTACCTCCATTTACGGTCTTGAATATGCCTTCCTGATCACCCTCCGTGTACAAGCGTCCGAGCGATGCAACCCAGACCACATTAGGATCTGCAGGGTGTATAATTACTTTTCCAATGTGATGGCTATCACCTAGTCCTCTGTGCTCCCAGGTCTTGCCTTGATCCTTGCTGAAATACATTCCCACTCCTGAATATGAAGATCGGCTGCTATTCACCTCACCTGTTCCTATCCAGATGCTGCTGTCCTTCCAATTCACCGCGAAATTCCCGATGGTCATCACTGCTTGATCATCAAAAAGCGGTTCAAAACTCTGCCCGTTATTTCGAGTTTCCCAAAGCCCTCCTGATGCATAAGCCACATAAAAATGCGTAGCATCTTGCGGATCCACTTGCAGATCCACCACGCGGCCGCTCATCACCGTAGGTCCTATGGAACGAAAGGAAATGCCTTGCAACGGAGATTGTTCAATGGAATTCAAACGCTGCTGATAGGCTTTCTTACGCGCCTCGAATGGCGTGGCTTCCTGCGCAGAGAATTGCACTGAAAGGAATAAGAAAATAAAAAGGGGCATGATATTCTTCATGCGACTAAGTTCGTGATATTGGTGGATTATTCAATGGAAATCAAAATGGGAATTGAAATAGGAACGTTGGGCACTTGGAATGCCTTTCGATCCCATATTCGCAATATGGTATGAAAGAAGAACTTTTCATTCTATTACCAATTTCTCAGAATAAACCTTCCCCTCTTGAGTAGTCAAGGTAATAGAATAAAGTCCTCTCGTCAAAATTGAAACATCTATTTCCACTTCATCATTCAACATTCTGTGTTCGACATTCGACATTTTCTGAACTTCCTTTCCAGTGATATTAAAGAGGCTGAGTGATTACCAGCCACCACTGCCCCCAGCCCCTAAAGGGGAGGCCACCAGCACATGATTACTCGCAGGATTAGGATACACCCTCAATCTTGAATCTTGAACTTTGAATTCTCCAATGCCGACAGGCGCGCAGCCTTGCCACTCCAGATCTCCACATGCGTCTACTTTTACGAGCCAGGTGCGTTCATTAAAGCTTACGTCATAATCCCTGAAGCTGCCTACCATCACATAGCCACCATCAGGGGCTATCTCCATATCATAGAGGATGTTCTCGCAGCTGGGACACTGCGAGTATGATAATTTCGTGTACCAATCGAGTTGAAAATTCTCATCAACCTGAAGGATATAACTTACTAGTTCAAGATGAGAATCTACAGGTTCGTAAAATGTACCTGAAATAACATATGCGTCATTATTTCCTTGCAATATCTTGAACACTCCATTGCTTACCCATGGCTCGCCTACTTGGATATCTGTTGAATTGACGAGAGTTTCAAGATTTACGTCTAAATAGCTTAATCTTAGATAAGAATATGCAAATTGAGGATTGCTAGAGTTTTCGTAATCTGCATATTTATGAGCCTCTGCTGTTATTATGGTGTCTAGGATAAGCGCATGTCTCATAGCACCACTTCCATTTGAATTCTGAATAAACCATTCTAGTTCGCCATCTTGACTTATTCTTTCAAGACGACCTGAGGTATTCTCAGCTACACCTTTAGCCCCGCTCCACACATAACCTCCATCGACCACGGAGATATCCAGATTACGGAATACCCCTTCAGTGGGAGCGTGTATGAGCTGATGCCAGAGTACATTGCCCAGGGTATCTATCTTCATGATGAAGGTGCCTCGCTCTCCCGCCTCTGGCCCATGCTCTCCTGCAAGGATAAAGCCATCTCCATCCCATACATGGGCATAGAAATAGGTCTCGGGGTCTTAAATGTCATAACTACGTGACCATATCGTATCTAATTCCGAGTCAACAGTCATTGCGAATCCTTCTAGTACTCCTCCTCCAACGGATTTGACTTGAGCAAATAAAAAGGCATCCTGTCCTGGGATTCTTTTGAAGGAATTAGTACTTCCTATAAAATGGAATTCTCCAGGAAAGAAGATACAATTCTCATCTAGCACCGCTCCTTCAGGACTTATCCTTCTGAAGAATTCACAGTTAATCTGCTCAACAGCCCTGTCCAGTTTAATTCGAACTCGGCTTGCTGTTCAGGACTGAGTCCTTGAGAATATGAAGTGCAGGTTAAAACCGAAACAAATAGATAGGGGAATGTCGTTCTTAGTTTCATGAACTGTGAAAATTGGTAATCATGAAGTCAGTAAAATAACCGATCTATTGATAAAATGCAGTAAACTATGAAACAGAAAAAGGGAGCAAGAATTTCATCCTGCCCCCTTCCAAACTATTTAAGTTGTATTCCTCTATCAGAAGCAATAGTCATTCGCCTTAATCAAGGCTTGTGCTACTTTCTGTTGCTCGTCCTTTACATTGAATGGTTGAACCTTAGAGAAACGCTTGATTCCCATGAGCATCATGCGCATCTCGTCTCCTTCAGCGAATGACATCACAGCTTCATTTCCTGATCTGCGAATGGTCTCTGCGGCTTCATAAATATAAAGTCTGACCATAGCGATCTTTTCTTTCAATTCCTCCTCTGATTGCGTTTTCATCAACTTCTTCACTCGGAGCAATGCGCTCTCAGCGACATAAGTGACAATGGCCATATCTGCGATGTTCATGAGGATCTCCTGTTCTTTAGAAAGGGTCATCATGAGTTTCTGAGCAGCTGCTCCAGCGGTCATAAGAACGGCCTTTTTGAAGTTAGCGATGTACTTGGTCTCTTCAGCAAAAAGTTCTCCGTTGCTCTCCCCGAAATCAGGAATGGACATGAGTTCCTTCTGCACAGCCATGGCTGGTGTCATCAGGTCCAATTCTCCTTTCATGGCCTTCTTCAGGATCATATCCACGGTCAACATACGGTTGATCTCATTGGTCCCTTCGAAGATTCTGTTGATCCTTGAATCGCGGTAAGCGCGCTCTATCATGCTCTCAGCACTGTAACCCATTCCGCCATGAATCTGTACGCCTTCATCTACAACGAAATCGAGACATTCAGATGCTACTACTTTCAGAATCGCACATTCAGGAGCGAATTCAGAGATGCCCTTGATGGTGGCCATCTGCTTGTCTAAGCCTGAGGAAAGGTGCTCAGCAATAGTATTGTCAATGTCCTGCGTAGCACGGTATAAGGCGCTTTCAATAGCGAATGTGCGATATGCTTGCTTGGCGATCTTCTGACGTATAGCTCCGTACTTAGAGATAGGTCTTCCGAACTGCTCACGGGTATTCGCATACTTAACTGAAAGTCCGATAGCAGCTTTACAGCCTCCTATCACGCCTCCTGCCAGCTTTATTCTTCCGATATTCAAGACATTCACAGCGATTTTAAATCCCTTCTGACGCTCATATAATTGGTTCTCTACAGGAACTTTGCAATCATTGAAAAAGACCTGACGTGTAGAAGATCCCTTTATTCCCATCTTCTTTTCTTCAGGGTTCAAAGTGAGTCCTTCGGAGCCTTTCTCTACGATGAAAGCTGTCAAGTTCTCATCCTCATCTATCTTGGCGAAGACGATAAAAACATCAGCAAATCCTGCATTGGTGATCCACATCTTCTGACCATTCAGTAGGAAGTGTTTTCCGTCAGCGCTGAGTTTTGCTTTGGTCTTTGCAGCATTGGCATCAGAACCTGAACTTGGTTCAGTGAGGCAGTAAGCTCCTTTCCATTCGCCTGTGGCCAACTTGCTCACGTATTTCTTCTTCTGCTCTTCCGTTCCATAATAAAGGATAGGCAGCGTACCTATTCCTGTGTGCGCTCCATGAGCCACCGAGAATGAGAAGCCATATCCGATGGATTCTGTGCTGAGCATGGTGCTCTTGAAATCCATTCCCATTCCATTCAGGTCCTCAGGTACTGATATTCCCAAGATGCCTAATTCACCAGCTTTTTCAAGCAATGCAGGCATGAGTCCTTCCTCCATTTTGTCAATACGATCGATGTTAGGAATAATCTCTTGATCGATAAAATCACGGCATGATTGCGCGATCATACGGTGCTCTTCTCCGAACTCTTCAGGAATAAAAATCTCTTCAGGGCTGCAATCGCGAATGAGGAATTCTCCTCCGGTAATTGTCTTTTTCTTTTCTGTGGTATCCATAGCAGTAGATGATTCTAAATGTTCTTTTTTAATTAAGGAGTTCATAGACTCCAGCGGCTCCTTGACCTGTACCTACGCACATGGTCACGATTCCATATTTCTGCTTTCTCCTGCGCATCTCATTGAAGAGTTGCACGCTGAGTTTGGCACCTGTGCATCCCAGTGGATGACCCAATGCAATGGCTCCTCCATTCACATTCACGATGCTGGGATCCAGATCCAATTCATTCATCACAGCGACAGATTGCGAAGCAAATGCTTCATTCAATTCGTACTGCTGTATATCGCTCATCTTCAGTCCAGCTCGCTTCACCGCTTCAGGAACAGCGTACATAGGCCCCATTCCCATGACTCTAGGATCTAAACCTGAGACATGATAGCTCTTCAAACGAGCGATGGGTTCTGCCTTCAACTCCTTCAACATGCGTTCAGAGACCACCATGGTGAAAGCGGCTCCATCCGAAGTCTGTGATGCGTTACCGGCAGTGACGGTTCCATTAGCATCAAAGACAGGGCGCAGTCTCGCGAGCGCCTCTACAGTGGTCCCTTTCCTCACACCTTCATCAGTATCTACGATGTATTTGCGTTCTTGACGCTGGTCATCTTGAACGAATACTTCTTTCACTTCTATTGGAACTATGTCCTCCTTAAAGCGGCCGTTTTCTATAGCGTCTTGAGCTTTTCGCTGTGACTCGTAAGCAAACTGATCCTGAACTTCACGGCTAATCTTGTAGTCATTAGCCACAGCTTCTGCGGTCAATCCCATGCCCCAATACCAAGTTGGGTTATCTCTAGAGACCTCTGCATTAGGGACCAACCTCCATCCTCCAAAGGGAATAGGTGTCATGGTCTCTACACCACCTGCAATGATGCAATCTGCCATGCCCGCATGGATCTTAGCACTGGCAATGGCAATGGTCTCTATTCCAGAAGAGCAGTAGCGATTCACGGTCATCCCTGGGACTTTAACTGTATCCAATCCCATGAGGGAGATCATGCGACCTATGTTCAGCCCTTGCTCTGCCTCAGGTGTTGCATTTCCAACAATCACATCATCGATGCGCTCTGGGTCCAGATCAGGAAGTTCTGACATGATGTGTCGGATCACAGCAGCACCCAGCTCATCAGCACGCATGTGCTTGAAAAGTCCACGGGGAGCTTTTCCCACCGCTGTTCTGTATCCTTTGATTATGTATGCGTCCATGTAATTAAATATTCAATATTCGTAATTCAAGATCAGAACTAAGTCTGATTTCATTTCATTTTTTATGGAATCAATTCCTTAGCACTTTTCCAGTAGTGATGATGCTTTGTAATCTTTCCAAGGTCTTTCTTTCTCCGCAGAGTTCGAGGAATTTCTTTCGTTCCAAGTCCAAGAGATATTTCTCTGATACCATGGTAGGAGTGGAGAGGTCACCACCTGCTAATGCAAAGCCCAATTTCTCTGAGATTAATCTATCATGATCGCTGATATAATGTCCACTCATCATGCTATGTGCCCCGATATAGACTACACCTAATGCTTCATTGCCCAATACTTCTATCTCCTTCCTTGGCTTAGGACTGGTATATCCTGCTTCAGCCATCTCAAGGCATTCTCGTTTGGCAACACTCAATTGATGTTCTCTGGAGACGACCACTTGATCCTGTCCTCTGCGCATATAACCCAGCTCGAAAGCTTCTTCACCGCTGGTACTCACTTTGGCTTGTCCTATTGTCAAGAAACGATTACGGAACTGATTGATGCGCATATCTCCTTCTTTCAATTCATCAGCCAATCTGATTGCGAATTCTTTAGTTCCGCCACCACCTGGGATGAGACCAACACCGAATTCTACCAAGCCCATATAAGTCTCAGCATGTGCGACCACTTTATCTACATGCAAGCATATCTCGCATCCTCCTCCAAGGGTGAGGCCATGCGGTGCAGCAACTACTGGGACTCCGCAATGGCGCAGTCTTGTAGTCGTGTTCTGGAACATCTTCACAGCCATATCTAGCTCATCGAATTCCTGTTCCACAGCCATCATGAAGATCATGCCCACATTGGCACCCGCAGAGAAATTCTGACCTTCATTGCTGATGACCAATCCGCGATAGTCTTTTTCGGCCAAGTCCATGGCCTTGTTCAAGCCATGCAGTACCTCACCACCTATGGTGTTCATCTTGGTATGGAACTCAATGTTCAATATGCCATCGCCCAAGTCTTTGATGGTGGTGTCGCTGTTTTTCCAGACCACTTTATCATCGCTGATATTGGAAAGAACTACGAGGCTCTCTTGACCTGGAATATCTGTATAGGACTTGCTGCTTACATCATAATACTGACGTACACCGTCCTTCAGACGATAGAAAGTGTCTATGCCTGCATCCAACATCTCTTGGATCCATGGAGATGCTTTCAAGCCGCTGTCAGTCAGTCCTTTCAGACCGTTCTTAACTCCGACTGCATCCCATGTTTCAAAGGCTCCGATTTCCCAGCCGAAGCCAGCTTTGAGCGCATCATCTATGCGATAGAGTTCATCACTGATCTCAGGAAGACGGTGAGAGACATAAGCGAATAAGGACTGGAAGGCCTTGCGATAGAAATCACCTGCCTTATCTTTTCCTTCATATAATACTTTGGTACGCGGAGCCAATGCATCAACAGCTTTGGCTGCTTCAAGCGTAGCGAATTTCACTTTATTCTGAGAGCGATATTCTTTGGTCTTGATATCCAGAACGAGGATTTCGGAGCTGCCGTCAGCGGCCTTTACTTTTTTATAGAAGCCTTGACCTGATTTACTTCCGAGCCAATTATTATCAGCAAGGTGCTGCACATATCCTGGTATGGAGAATACTTCAATTCGCTCGTCTTTTGGACAATTCTCTTTTACTCCATTAGCCACGTGGATCAGTGTATCCAATCCTACGACATCACAGGTACGAAAGGTGGCTGACTTAGGTCTTCCCATCGCTGGGCCAGTGAGTTTATCTACTTCTTCTACGCTCAGATCCATCTCTTCTACCAAGTGGAAGAGTGCCTGAATTCCAAATACCCCAACACGATTCGCAATGAAGGCAGGAGTGTCTTTGCACAATACAGTTTTCTTTCCAAGGAAACGCGCTCCATAATCCATCAAAAATTCAATGATGGCAGGGTCAGTTTTTACCGAAGGAATGATCTCCAATAATTTCAAATACCTAGGCGGATTGAAAAAGTGGGTTCCGCAAAAGTTCTTCACGAAATCTTCAGACCTTCCCTCGATCAACATGCGGATAGGAATACCCGAAGTGTTGGTGGTAATCAAGCTTCCAGGCTTGCGGAATTCCTCTACTTTTTCAAAGACGATTTTCTTGATATCCAATCGCTCAACCACTACCTCTATTACCCAATCACACTCCGCGATGCGTGGCATGTCATCATCGAAATTCCCAGTCTCTATCAGGGTTGCGAATGACTTGGAATAGATAGGAGAAGGGTTGCTTTTAAGAGCTGTCTGTAAGGCAGTATCTACGATGCGGTTACGCACAGCGGGAGACTCCAAGGTCAGTCCTTTCTTCGCTTCAGCAGGATCCAATTCCCTAGGGACGATATCCAATAAAAGGACCTCGACACCAACATTGGCAAAATGGCATGCGATACGGGATCCCATGACCCCAGAGCCGAGTACGGCTACTCTATTGATCTTTCTTTGCATAGAATTCTTTCTTAGGCTCAAGCGGCCTTGTTTATCTTAAATAGTTTCTGCTTGTTCATCAAGCTCCCGATCTGGGTCATCACTTCAAAGAATACTTCCAACTTTTCAGGTGGGATATTCTCTCTGATGGTGTCATTGAAGTGGAGGATGGTCCTTTTAGCGAGAATGCGCATCTCATTTCCATAATCCGTAAGGAAAATCTGGACCATTCTGCCGTCCAGTGGATCTTTTTCTCGGTAGATGAGTCCTTGGCTCTCCATGCGCTTTAGGGTGCGGCTGAGGCTGGTAGACTCCATGCCCATTTTGGGGCCTAGACTCGTAGAGGGTGTGCCTTCCTTATCTACGTTCAACAGCACATATCCGATAGACATCGTGCCTTTATACTTGGTGGCTTCTGAATTATACATTCTAGAGATGGCTGCCCATACTGAACGGATATGAAAATCAATTGTGTCTTTTGCTAGCATAAGGCGAAGATACGTACTTTAACTATGCTTGCATAGTATATTCGATGAAAAGTCATTCTTAGGATATTGCAGGGCTAAAATCAAAGATGAATGGTGAATTCTGGAAGACCTATGGTCAGGGAATCCTATGCGCGAGAACTCTAGAAGCTGCGGTCAACTGGCTTGTTTTAAAGAGCAGGTGCCATCTTTGGCTTTGGGCTAATGTGATATGCATCAGGTTTTGATCTCCTCGAAGTTGAGTAGGTAGATTGTTCCGGGTCTATCAAGGCGGGTCAGCGTTCCGTTCAATTGTTCACTCAAGGATTCCATGAGCTGAGTGCCTAATGAGTCGTTCTCTAGATTAGTGAGATCTATGGGCATGCCTATTCCATTATCTCCTATGGTCAACTCGAATCTGTGTTCTCCCTTAGCGATTATCTCAACAGAGAAAGTCCCATTGCGATCTGAAGGGAAGGCATATTTCATAGCGTTGGAAATAATCTCATTAATGATCAGAGCAAGGGGAGTCAGCGTATCTAGGTTCAATTTCTCCACTTCGATGTTCAGATTCAACTTCACATTATTGCTCAAATCATAGGTGCTGACGATGTCTCTACAGAGGTCGGTGATATAGTCTCTGATATTAATATTGGCCAAGTTCTCGGTCTTGTACATGCGTTCATGAATCATGGCCATGGACATCACTCGGTTCTGGGATTCGTCCAATGCCCATAGAGCTTCTTCATCCTTCACATAATGGGATTGAAGTCTCAGCAGTGAATTAACAATCTGAAGGTTGTTCTTCACCCTATGATGGATCTCTTGAAGCAGAATGGCCTTCTCATCTCTTTCTTTCACTATCTGTTGGGTTCTTACTTTGACCCTTTCTTCAAGCAGTCGGTTCACCTGTCTGATACGAGAAAGTCTGAAGCGATAGAAAAAGTAGGCCAAGATAAAAACACCCAAGATGACGATGAATCTGAATAACCAAGTCTGAAAAAAGGATGGTTGGATATTCAAGATCATCCTTCCTGGAGTCTCTGACCAAAGTCCGTCATTATTAGCGGCCTTGACCTCTAACACATAACGTCCTGGAGGAAGATTGGAGAAGGTCACATACCTTCTGTCTTCTATGTAGGTCCAATCATCTGATGCCCCGATTAACCTATACTCAAAGCGATTCTTCTCTGGGGTCCTATAGTTCAAAGCAGTGAATCCTATGGTGACCAAGGAGATCTCAGGTGGGATATCAAAAGTAGTTACCTCACCTATGAATGACCTGGTGAAACGGTTATCATAGGAATTACTTTTGGTGTTGAAGGACTCTATCTCTGTGAAGAAGACAGGAGGCATCACGGTATTCAGCTGGATATCCTGGAAATTAACAATGTCCATTCCTTGAAGTCCTCCGAAGAAGAGCTCTTCTGTGCTGGTCATGAGAGCCGCACCTGGATTGAAACTTTGATTTCCTAAGCCATCCAATTCATTATAATTCACAAAGTTGCCGTTGCGAATGTCCAAAACGGAGATGCCTTTATTGGTACTGCACCATACTCTGCCTTGTCCATCAGGGAGCACATTAGAGATGACATTGTTCGATAGGCCATCTTGAGTGCTATAAATGGTCACGCGACCGGTCATAAGATCCAGCTTGTTCAGGCCACCCCCTCGGGTACCGATCCATAATACTGCTGAATGATAGGCCATGCAAAGGATCTTATCATTGCTCAATGTGGTCAATGAGTCCGTTGATACTCTATAATTCGTATAGCGCTTCGAGGTCAAGTCATAACGCTGAACTCCTGCACTTGAAGTTCCTATCCACACTGATTTATCACCTTGGCTCGCTAGGCAAGTGATGCGATTATCCTTCAGTCCATTCTTATCAGCAGGGTCGAAACTCAGTCCTGATACTCGGGTTCCTTTTTTGTCCAGTATACTTATTCCGCCTCCTTGTGTGGCCACCCATATGTGGTCATCCATGAAGATGATATCTGATACCCTAGAGTCACTCAACTCTTGACCTCCCGTACCTTTTAAAACCTCTGTGACAGTATTCGTCCTGATATTTATGATCCTAAGGCCATTTTGGTGCGTACCTATTACAATGAAGCTGTCCTTGACAGCTATACACTCTATGTCCATATAGCGTATATCAGCAGGGATGTTCAGGAGCGCTTTGTCCTCGGTGGATATCTCAGCCAAGGTTCCTATGCCATTCGTGGTCCCTATCCAATATTGCCCAGGTTGGACCTCTTGGATACAGCGCACGTGGTCAGCAGGGAAGACGGAGGACCCCATGTCCTTGCGGTCATAATGGGAGAACCTGCGTTGCTCTTGATAATGCAGATTCACACCTCCACTGAAAGTTCCAATCCAAAGGATTCCCGTATGGTCTTCTATGATGGTGGTGACTCGGTCATTGCTCAAGGTCTTATCCATGTCCTCATCATGTTGATTTAGAAGGACGGTCTTCTTATCCTGAAGAACTTGATATAATCCCGACTCAGTTCCTATCCATAGAGTTTCCTCTCTATCATAGCATAAAGCAAAGATCCCCAAGGTGGATGGCACAGGTATAGAGCTGCGGACTAGGGTCTCCTCTTTCATCTCGAAGAGCCCCAGGTTCGTTCCCACCATCAAGGTGTTGTCCTTACCCATTGTCAAACTCAGGATGGCTTGACCAAAGAGGGTCTCATCTTCAGCAATACTCATCCTGTCGAACATCTCATCTTCTGCCACCCAGAGGTTCAAACCTTGGTTGGTGCCCACCCACAATCTTCCTTTGTTGTCCTTGAATAGGCAATTGATATTGTTATTGCTCACTGATCCGGGCCGGTCGAATTCTAATTGGAAGCGGGTGAATGTGGAGTCTGATGCATTGAACCTATTCAAGCCATTAGCGGTACCTATCCATAGCTGGCCTTCCTGATCCAAGGCCATGGACCAGACTGTGTTGCTGCTCAAACTCTTATTATCATGAAAGTCGAATTGGAAGATTCGGAACTCGCCTGTGTTCCTGTCCAATAGATTCAACCCTCTGTCTGTTCCTATCCAGAGATGCCCATCCATATCCTCGATCATGGAGTTGACGGTGTTATTGCTGAGGCTATTGAGGTGCTTAGGATTGTTCTGGAAAATCCTGAAATCATAGCCGTCATACCTATTCAGCCCATCATCAGTGCCTATCCACAGAAACCCATAGTGATCTTCAAAGACAGAATAGGCCGTCACTTGGGACAATCCTTCCCTTACGCTGAGGTGTTCGAAATCTACTCCGAGGTTCTGTGAAGAACCACAGAGATGAAAGAACAGCAAGAACAGTATGATCAAACTATGCCGCATACAATCTGAATGGGAACGTGGATGCTTTAAAGGGTGAATATATCCAATTGGATCGCATTAATAGGATCCAGGATGTAGGGCTTCACACAAGAGGAGCTCAATATGTATAGCATCCTCATATTTGGACGTGGCATAATCCTACCTTTGAGCTTTCAGAAAATCATAAATACATGTCCAACGCATTCTTTACTCCACCTCTCGCATTCAATGAACCAGTAAAATCTTACGCTCCAGGCAGTCCAGAGAGAAAGTCATTATTGGACACCTATAAGGCCATGAAAAAAGAGAAGGCCGACATACCGATGTACATTGGAGGCGAACAAGTGCGCACCAGCAAGAAAGTCAAGATGACTTCTCCTCATGACCATAAACTGGTTCTAGGACATTATCACCAAGGAGGAAAGGCAGAGGCCAAAGCCGCCATTAAGCAAGCCTTAAGTGCGCGCAAGGAATGGGCTGCTATGCCTTGGCAAGAAAGAGCTGCAATCTTCCTGCGTTGTGCTGAATTGCTTGCTGGTCCTTTCAGGGACCGCATGAACGCAGCTACTATGCTCTGCCAAAGCAAGAATGTAATGCAAGCTGAGATAGATGCTGCATGTGAAATGATAGATTTCTTCCGTTTCAATGTTCAGTACATGACTGATATCTATGCGCAGCAACCTGAATCTGATGTTGCAGTGTGGAATAGATTAGAATATAGAGGACTAGAAGGATTCGTATTCGCATTGACCCCCTTTAATTTCACTTCTATATGTGCCAACCTTTGCGCAGCACCTGCCATGATGGGGAATGTGGTCGTATGGAAGCCAGCTGATGCACAGATCTATTCTGCCCAAGTGATCATGGAATTATTCCAGGCCGCTGGGGTTCCTGATGGTGTAATCAATATGGTCTATGGTGACGGACCAGAAATAGGTGAAGTGATCTTCGAACATCCAGAATTCGCTGGATTGCATTTCACGGGCAGTACAGGGGTCTTCAAGCAACTGTGGAAGACCATTGGAAAGAACATAGATAAGTATAGAAGCTATCCCCGGGTCGTGGGAGAGACTGGTGGAAAGGATTTCATCATCGCCCACCCTTCAGCGGGTGTTGATGAAGTGGCCACAGCGATGAGTCGTGGAGCTTTTGAATTCCAAGGTCAGAAATGTTCTGCAGCCTCTCGGGTCTACCTTCCTTCTAATACGGCTAAAGCGATATTGAACAGAGTCGTGAAGGATATGAAATCTTTCAAAATGGGCAGCCCAGAAGACCCAGCGAACTTTATCAATGCAGTGATAGATGAAAGAGCATTCAAGAAAATCTCAGGATATATAGATCAGATCAAGAAATCTAAGGTTGCCAAGATATTGGCAGGAGGGAAGTATGATGATTCTAAAGGATGGTTCATTGAACCAACTCTGGTCGTGGTGACCGATCCCAAGTTCAAGACCATGTGCGAAGAGATATTCGGGCCAGTATTGACTGTTTATGTCTATGATGAGAATGACTACTCCAAGACATTGGACCTCATTGATAAGACAAGCGATTATGCCTTGACTGGAGCTGTATTCAGCAGGGACAGAGCGGCCATCGACTTGGCTACTAAAAAGCTTGAGCATGCCGCTGGGAATTTCTATATCAATGACAAGCCCACAGGTGCAGTCGTTGGTCAACAACCCTTTGGTGGTGCAAGAGGTTCAGGGACCAATGATAAAGCGGGTTCTTTCTTGAATCTAGTTCGATGGACATCTCCAAGGACGTTGAAGGAGAATCTGAATCCGGCTACGGAATATAGCTATCCATTCTTAGGTTGATGTGATCGCAAGGCCAGTCAACATACTAAGATGGATGAAGGAGGCGTTCAAGCTAGACCAGATGAAACTAAGCATCCTCAGTCTCCTCAGTCTCGCATTATGCCTTGATCTTTCAGCGCAGATGGGAGGGAACAGTTCCTACCTTATTACTGATCTTCCAAGTTCGGCCAGGGTCTCAGCCTTAGGAGGGAAATTCATCTCCGTATGGGATGATGATATAGATTTGGCATATCTGAATCCTGCCTTGCTTGATAGCACAGATGCGGGACAACTTTCCTTGAATTATGGATCACTCTTCGCAGGTACTAAGAATGGTTTTGGCAGCTATGCGGTACATAAGCCCAAGCTAGCGACCTTTGCCGCCACTCTTCAGTACCTGAGCTATGGAGACTTCTCCTATAGAGATGAATTCAATACCGACCTTGGTTCCTTTTCAGCTTCAGAGTATATCCTGAACATAGGGGCAGGGCGTCAGCTCGATTCACTTTTCAGGATAGGAGCCAATCTTAAGTTCATTCATTCCCAATTGGAGACATATCAGTCCTCTGCTATGGCACTGGATGTTGCTGGAACCTATCGCAGCAAGGATAAGGACTTCACCATGGCGCTGGTCCTGCGCAATGCCGGATTTCCTTTGACATCATATACGGAGGGGCAGAAGGAAAAATTACCATTCGCCATCGATTTGGGAATGTCAAAGAGATTGAGCCGCTCTCCTTTACGTTTCTCTTTGACCTTTGCTGATCTGCAGAAATGGGATCTGAGTTTTGTGGATCCAGCTGACATTGGAAAAATAGACCCATTGACCGGAGAAGAGATCCTCGTAAATGAGGCCAATGTGGCCGATAAGATCCTCTTGCACGTGAATGGCAGTATGGAGTTCCTTCTTGGTGAGAATTTCCATCTGAGATTGGGATATGACTTCAGAAGAAGAGATGAACTCTCGCTCAATGACCGCCCGGGAGGTGCAGGGCTCTCATGGGGCCTTGGACTTAAGGTCTCCAAGTTCAGACTTAGCTACGCAAGAGTAATATATAATCAGGCGGGGGCAAGCAACCACATCGGAATCGCTATGCGATTCAGTGATTTCAAGAAAACAATCTAAGCGCTCTCTTCCCCCTGATAATCCATTAAGCTTTCTTTACTTTGCGGCCTCAAAAAAGCCCGATTTCATCTATGTCAGATTCTAGCAATATCCACACGTGTATTATAATAGGTTCAGGTCCAGCAGGATACACTGCTGCCATATATGCAGCGAGAGCTGATATGAAGCCACTTATGTTCACAGGCATGGAGCCAGGTGGTCAATTGATGCAAACAACAGATGTAGATAATTTCCCAGGATATCCAGCAGGGATAGGAGGTCCAGCTATGATGGATGACCTGAAGGCCCAAGCTGTGCGTTTCGAAACTGATGTGAGATTCGGGATGGTCACGGAAGTAGATTTCACTGGACCGGTGCATAAGATTCAGGTAGATGGAAAGGATTGGCATCAGGCACACACGATCATTATCTCTACTGGGGCTAGCGCAAAATGGCTAGGTCTGGAATCAGAGATAAGATTAAGGGATATAGGAGGAGGAGTCTCTGCCTGTGCGGTATGTGATGGCTTTTTCTACAAGGGCCAGGATGTAGCCATCGTAGGCGCAGGAGATACCGCTGCTGAAGAAGCTTCTTACCTCGCTAAGCTTTGCAGAAAGGTATATATGTTGGTCAGAAAAGAAGAGATGCGCGCTTCAAAAGCAATGCAACATCGTGTGAATTCATTGGCCAATATCGAAGTGCTTTATAACCATGAAACAGTCGAAGTCTTAGGAGAGGATGGCGTGACCGGAGTGCGGGTGGTCAATAACAACACCAAGGAAGAACGTGTTTTGGACATTACAGGATTCTTCGTTGCCATAGGACATAAACCTAATACTGGCATCTTCAAGAACTGGCTGGAGATGGATGATGTTGGCTATCTGAAAGTTGTTCTGGGAACTAGTAAGACCAAAGTCCCTGGAGTATTCGTTTCGGGTGATGCTGCAGATAAAGTATATCGTCAAGCGGTCACGGCTGCGGGTACTGGATGCATGGCAGCACTAGATGCTGAGCGATATCTCGCTGAAAATGGGATACACTGAGAATCAAGTCCTTCTCCAGAAGTAAGGATTGAAGAGGATAAGAACTGTAAAGAGTTCTAGCCTTCCTACAAGCATGAGGAAGGAGAGTTCCCACTTGGCCATAGGAGGAAGGAAATTGAAATTAGAGCTCGGACTCACTTCATTGATACCAGGGCCTGTGTTTCCAATCGAAGTGGCCACAGCACCTATGGCAGTTTCGAAATTCACACCCATCGCTGCCAGCAGAATAGATCCTAGTGCAAAAAGGATGATATAGAAGATGATGAATGCCATCACTGATGAGGTCGTTTCAATAGGGACGGTCTTCCCATCCACACGTACTGGTAAGATGGCATTAGGGTGTAGCTGTCTTTTCAATTCACTTCCGCTGTTTTTGAATAGGATTAAGTGACGTATCATCTTCACACCCCCAGCTGTAGAACCTGCGCTTCCGCCAGCAAATAGAAGCAAGAAGAAGAACATGGTCATCCCAGATCCCCATACAGTATAGTCAGCTGTAGCAAAGCCCGTGGTAGTGACTATGGAGACCACTTGAAAAAGCGATACTCTGAAACTCTCCTCCATGCCATAGAAATCCTTCACATATAAGGCTGTTGCAACTAATACGCTGAAGGCCAAAGTGAGTCCGGCATAGAATCTGAATTCTTCATTTGCTACGAGCTTGGTAAACTTGAAGTTAATCAACCAATAGATGAGTATGAAGTTGGTTCCTCCTAAGAACATGAATACGGAGATTACGTATTGTATGTATGCCGAATCCCAATAGGCGATGCTTGCCTGTTTGGTTGAGAATCCACCGGTGCTGACGGTGGTGAGGCTATGGTTCAATGCATCGAAAGGAGACATGCCTCCTATCCAAAGAAGAACGGTCTCTATCAAGGTCAGTCCCATGTAGATGAACCAAAGCCTCTTCGCGGTATCAGCAATCCTTGGTTTAATCTTATCCAGCTTCAATCCAGGTGCCTCGGCTGAGAACAGCTGTACACTTCCAATTCCGAGGATGGGAAGAATAGCGACAGCGAGGACTATGATCCCCATTCCTCCGATCCATTGCGTAAGACTTCTCCAAAGCAGGACACTGCGGGGCAGGGATTCTATATCATCTAGGATAGAAGCTCCTGTGGTGGTGAAACCCGACATGGTCTCGAAGAAGGCATTGGTGATACTAGGAATGCTTCCCGTAAGGATGAAAGGTAGACAGCCGAATATGGCCATCAATATCCAACCCGCTGTAACTACGATAAATCCATCTCTAGCCCTGAGTTCCCTCCCGTCAGAATTCTTATTTCCAAGGTATAATAGAGCCCCGAAAAGCAGGTGCAGTCCTATAGAGAGGAGGATTCCCTTCAGCGAGCCATCCCCATCTGCGATTGCTAAGGGTACCGTAAGTGCCATGAAAGCTCCATTGAAAAGGAGCAGGACACTCAGGAACTTAAGGATGATCTTACGGTGGAACATGATCAGGAGAAGAGGTTCTCTACCTTTTTAATAGCATCTGGCTTGGAGAGAACTACCACATGATCTCTTTCTCTGAATAGGAAATCGGGTTCTGGTATGATCCCCTTTCCATCTCTTATCACACCACCGATCCTTGCATCTTTAGGGAAGTTCAATTCATTGATCCTTTTCTTATTGATGTTAGAGCGAGCATTCACCTCGAATTCCAATACTTCACAGTTGGCCCCATGGATTCCTGCCATGGCCAGGACTTCTCCTTTCCTAATATAACGGAAAATGAAATTCGCTGCAATAAGTCTCTTGTTGATCATCGTATCTACACCTACATTCTGAGACAGATGTATATAATCCACATTTTCTACCAAGGCAATTGTCTTCTGGACCCCTTTATTCTTGGCCATAAGACAGGAGATGATATTCGTCTCAGAATTCTCAGTGACGGCAATCACCACATCCATCTCACTCATATGCTCTTCTTCGAGCAATTCTATGTTCTGGGGGTCTCCGTGGATGACCAAGGTATCTCTTAGGTCAGCAGCAAGCTTTTTGCATTGCTCTTTTCTAGGGTCTATGATCTTCACGCGGTATTTCTTACTGAGCAACCTTGCAGCGTGATATCCTATTTTGGACCCGCCAAGTATCATGATGTTCTTGATTTCCTTCAGACCTGAACTTGACATCTTCATCACATCTGATTCACCTTCGGGAGATGTGATGAAATAGCCATGGTCGTTCATTGCGAAGACGGTCTCATCCGAGGGGATGATGGTCTCATTGGAACGAAGGATGGCCACATTTTGGAAATGGTCCTTCTCACCATTGGGATAGACCTCGTTCAAACTCTTATTGAGCAAAATGGAATTCTCATCCACCTTGATACCCATTAAAGATAGTTTTCCTGACTCAAAGGAGAAATGGTCTGTAAGCACAGCATGAGCTACCAAACTCTTAATTTCTTCAGCTGCCAATGTCTCAGGAAGGATGATTTCATCTATACCTACATCCTTCATGAAAGGGTTCTTACGGTTCAATAAGAACTCTGCATTGCTGACACGCACGATGGTCCTCTTGGCACCCATCCTTTTGGCAATGACGGCACTCGTGAAATTTGCATTCTCATGGGATGTAACTGCAATGAACAAGTCGCAATTAGCTATATCAGCTTGTTGAAGAACTGAGAATGACGTGCTTGAACCAGCTATGGTGTGTACATCAAGGTGTTTGGAAACGTATTCCAGCTTCTCCTCATCGATGTCGATGATGGTGGTCTCATGGTTCTCTAGAGCTAGAAGTCGTCCAAGATGGAATCCTACATCCCCTGCACCAGCAATTACAATGATCATGTTTGAAGCCTTGGTTAAGTGGTAAAATTACTGCTTTGGGAGCGATACGTTCTGATCAATTCCATGATTTACCTTCAATGATAACCTGAGAGACGACATGCCTAGAGAAATAATAGGGTATCTGGGCCAGTTGCAGCATTGGATCTGTGATGATGAGATTGGCCATTTTCCCTTTGCTTATGCTGCCCATTTTTTCAGACAGTTCCATAGCAGCGGCTCCATTCAATGTAGCCGCGGCTAGCGCCTCTTGAGGGCTCAATCCCATTTGTATACAGGCGAGGCTCATGACGAAGTTCATATCAGAGCAGGGACTTGAACCAGGGTTGAAATCTGTAGCCAAGGCAAGAATGCCTCCTTCATCAATGATCTGTCTGCCTGGGGCATAGGGTATCTTGATGAAGAAACTGCAGGCAGGGAGCGCAGTGGCAATAGTCTCTGAGCTGCAGACATCAGCTAAGTCATGATCTGTCATCACTTCAAGGTGATCTACAGAGAGTGCATTATGTTTCAATGCTACCTGCAATCCTCCTATGCTTGAGAATTGGTTCACATGGACCTTAGGCCTCATCCCATGTTCCATACCGGCAAGGATAATCTGCTCCATCTGGATCTTATCGAAATATCCTCTTTCACAGAAGACATCTATGTAATCAGCCAAACCTTCAGCAGCGATAGCCGGGATCATATTCTTGATGATCAAGTCAACATAGGCATCTGGATCATCCTCGAATTCCTTGGGAAAAGCGTGTGCTCCTAGGAAAGTAGTCTTTACGGTCAAGGGAAGTTCTTTCCCAATTCGCTTGGCTACTCGCAAGATCTTCATCTCTGATTCCACATCCAATCCATATCCACTCTTGATCTCTAGGGCCGCAGTTCCGGTGCGGATCAGCTCCCAAGCCCGCTTCGAAGAACGTTGGAAAAGTTCCTCTTCCGACATCGCTCTGAGCGTATCTACTGAGTTTAATATTCCACCTCCTCGTGCAGCTATCTCTTCATAGGAAAGTCCCTTGATGCGATCTTCGAATTCTAGTTCCCGACCTTGTGCGAAGACAAGATGACTGTGAGAATCGCAATAAGATGGGAGGACTAAGCCTTTTTTAGCATCTATATGTTCATCTACTTCAGCCTGATAAGGAGCTGACATTTTTCCATAATCAGCTATAAGGTCATCCTGGATCAGAAGCCAGGCATCTTCAAGCGAGCTCATAGATTGCATTTCCTCACCGCGTAGCACTTTCTGACCTGATTCTAGGATGCCTTCTATTCGGCTGATATTATAGATTAGACGTTTTTTCATAGACTTCAAAGTTAGTTTTCTAGGCATCATCCCTGTGTATTCCACTACATTTACGGTATGGCTTCTAACTCTATTGGGAATCTTTTCAAATTGAGCACCTTCGGGGAGTCCCATGGTGTTGCTATAGGGGGCGTGTTAGATGGCTGTCCTGCAGGACTTGAGCTTGATTTAGAAAAAGTCCAAGGTCAATTGGATCGCAGACGACCCGGTCAAAGCCATATCTCTACTCAAAGAAAAGAATCAGACATTATCCAGATCCTCTCCGGATTATTCGAAGGAAAGACTACAGGAGCGAGCATTGCATTCATCATTATGAATGATGATCAGCGTTCCAAGGACTATGACCATCTGAAAGAAAATTTCAGACCAAGCCATGCCGATTTCAGTTTCCAGGAGAAATATGGGATACGCGATCATAGGGGAGGAGGAAGGAGCAGTGCCAGGGTCACAGCTTCTATCGTGGCAGGTGGGGCCATCGCTGCTCAGTTATTGGAACGGATGGGAGTGAGTATACTGACCTGGGTGAGCAGGGTCCATGATATAGAGATGACAGATTCGAAGGATTGGAACATGGATCAGATAGAGTCCAATATTGTCCGTTGTCCTGATTCAGCTATCGCTGAGCAAATGATACATCGCATAGAGCAGGTCAAAAAAGAAGGAGATACCGTGGGTGGAGCGATAAGCTGTGTGGCTAGAGGTGTGCCCGCAGGTTGGGGTGACCCTGTATTTGAGAAACTCCATGCTTCATTGGCCAAAGCCATGATGGGGATCAATGCCGTTAAAGGATTTGAAATTGGAAGCGGAGTCCAAGGAACCTATCGCAAGGGGTCAGAGGAGAATGATTTTTTCATCAAGACTGAAAAAGGAATAGGTACACAGAGCAATAGGTCAGGTGGTATACAAGGTGGTATTAGCAATGGAGAAGAGATATACTTCAATGTTTCCTTTAAACCCGTGGCTACCATCATGCAAGATCAAGAGTCTGTCGATGCAGATGGAAATGCAAGCATAGTAAAGGGAAAAGGCAGACATGATCCCTGCGTAGTTCCCAGGGCTGTTCCTATCGTAGAGGCATTATGTGCATTGGTGCTCGCTGATGCTAGCTTGATGGCCCGTTCCTCACGTCTCTGAATGTTCTTTAATTTCATTCTGTGAATCAAGGACCTTGTTATTCTCACAACGTATAATGCGTGTAGAGTAATTGTTCATGAGCGAATAATCATGCGTGGCCATGAGGATGGCACGTCCTGACTGGGAGATCTCAGCGAGTAATTGAAGGATCTCTTCTGTAGTGCCGGGGTCCAGGTTTCCTGTAGGCTCATCAGCCAAGATGAGGTCTGGGTCATTGAGCAAGGCGCGAGCAATCACCACTCGTTGTTGCTCTCCTCCTGAGAGTTCATGAGGCATCTTGTATCCCTTGGCCCCAAGGCCTACTTTGACCAAGACATCTTCTCTACGCTTCTCAATTTCTGCCTTGTTACTCCATCCAGTCGCCTTCATTACGAAGTCCAAGTTCTCATTCACAGACCGATCCGTGAGCAATTCGAAGTCTTGGAATACAATTCCGAGTTTCCTTCTCAGGTATGGAACATCCTTCCTTTTCATCTTCCTCAGGTCGAATCCGCAGACTTCCCCTTGGCCTTCATTCAGCTCCAGCTCTCCGTAAATGGTCTTTAAGAGAGAGCTTTTTCCACTTCCTGTGCGCCCTATCAGATATACGAATTCTCCACGTTGAATATGCAGATTCACATTGCTCAATACGAGCATATCCTTCTGATAGATCTGGGCGTTCTCAAGTTTGATGATGGTATCCAATGACATATCCCGAAGATATGACTTCCGTAATAAATGAGAGGCATCGTGCCTTGGAATTACAAGCATCGGTTATTTGAAAAGCTAGGATTATTGCCACGGATCGTCTTATTTTCGTCAACATGAAAAAAATGAATCCCTGTTTTCTTGCTTTCTTCAGCATGCTAGTGATATTCGGCAACTCTACTCAGTTGAAATCCCAGTATCTGGTGAGTACTGAGTTGCTAGATACTTTTACTGCTGCAGAACTAAACATTGTTCCAGGGTTGGTGATCCAATTCGATGTAGAGTTCTTTAGGGTGATCTATAATACCACAGGAGCCAATGGAGAAGCGACCATAGCCTCTGGAGCGTTTGCAAGGCCTATTGGAAACTGTAGCCTATTCCCTATTGCTGTTTATCAGCATGGAACTACTCTGAATAAAAACGATGTTCCTAGCCGTAATAATGCAGAGGCAGCCATTCCGAAGCTCCTTGGAGGACTTGGATATTATGCACTGGCTCCTGATTATATAGGTATGGGGGATAGTCCTGGGCTGCATCCTTATGTGCATTCACTCACTGAAGCTACTGCGGGAGTAGATATGATACGTGCGGTCAGGGAATTCCTTTCTGGACTTGGTGAATCTGATAATGGAGAAGTATTGATCTCAGGATATTCTCAGGGAGGCCATGCAGCCATGGCCATGCATAAGTACATTGAAGAGAATGATCTCTTGGATGAGTTCAATGTGGTCGCTGCTGCTCCAGCTTCAGGTCCTTATGACTTGAGCGGCTCCCAGACTCCTGTGATTCTGTCGGATACTCCATATTCAAACCCAGGATATATCGTATACACCTTGGCTTCCTATGACCTGGTCTATGGAGATATCTATGACACCTACAGCGATGTTCTCCAATCTCCTTATGACGGTATCGTAGTGCCTTATTTCGATGGGAATAACGTCACCTATACTATGGCTAACCTAAACCCGCTCTTGCCTAATGTAGTCTCGGAACTAATGACAGCAGAGGAGCTCGCGGACTTCCAAACCAATCCTCTTAACCCATTCAAACTTGCTTTGGAGGATAATGATAACTACGATTGGACCCCACAACGCCCTATTCGTATGTACTACTGCACCGCTGATGAGCAGGTAAATTTCCAGAATTCTCTGACAGCTGCTGCCACCATGCAAGCTAATGGAGCTGTCAGTGTGAATGCTATCATGCTGGGGCCACTGAACCATTCTGACTGTTTCTTACCAGCTATGCTGGGCGCAATTAATTGGTTCCAAGCGACACATACACCCTGCGTGGTATCAGGACTGGATGAACACTCGTTCACATTCGGCATTTCTCCCAATCCAGCTAGAGAGTTGTTGAAGATCGATTCCGAAGAGAATTTCAAGAGCTTGAGCATTAGCGACCTGCAAGGAAGGAGGGTTATAGAAAAGACCTTCGAATCTGAAAGCTTAGTTAGGAGCATTGATGTCTCTTCCCTAGAGAAAGGAGCTTATGTAATCACGTTATGGAGCGCAGAAGGCCGTTCTTCCTCTTCTGTTTTCCAAGCACATTGAAAGCAAATTAAGAATCTTGTGAACCTTTTGTCGCTGCCTGCTCATTTATGGCTGCGATGACCAGATCATAATGACAGAACATCTCAAATCTGGCAGACTCGAATTAGCATTCAATACGCACGGAGTGGGGGATCATCTATTGATCTTTATCCATGGATACGGCAAGGATAAGAGCGACTTCTCTGGCTTGATGGAGGAATTGCCTGAGCAGTATAAATCGGTCTCATTGGACATCCCTTTTCATGGAGATTCTGAGAATAATGACTTAGGAAATGAGATTCCTATCTCTAAGTCAGAATGGGTCTCATGGATGAATGATTTCATCGCTTCCCAGAAATGCGCTTCTTTCTCCTTGATTGGATACAGTATCGGAGGGAGGTTGGCGCTATGCTATGCTGAAAGTAGACCTGTAGGCTTAAGGAGATTGCTCCTTTTAGCCCCTGATGGGTTCATCAAGAATCCATGGAATATCCTCTTCACTCGCAATCCACTTGGTAGGTTCTTTTTCCGTTCGGGCATGAAGAATGGACATAGAACCGATGGCTTTATCAAACTCTTAGCAAGAGCAGGGCTGCTCAGTGGAAGGAAATTGAAATTAGTTGAGCATAATATCCAGGGTAAAAAGGCCAAGATGAAACTTTATAATACCTGGGTCATGCTTAGAGAATTATGGCCTGAAAAAGCTTGGTTGAAGGATAGTAATGGAATGGATTGGGATAATGTTATTCTCTTGATGGGCTCCCATGATTCTATGATACTCTGGAAATCAGTTAGATACAGAATTCCTGAACTCCATATGGAAAAATCTATCCAGGTCTTGAATAGTGGACATGACATGATGTCCAGATCGGTGATGAATAAAGTGAAGGCAATCCTGATTCAGCCATCTCATGGACAGGAATAGTATAAACGGAGGAAATAGGCACTTACCTGCGACAAACCTGAAGGTAAATAAGGTATTTTCACGGCTCACAATTATGAAATTCATGCACAACATGCGAACAATGAGACTTACACTTATGCTCTTCGGAGTATTGATTGGTGGAGCTGTTGCAGCACAGAACGGAGTTCTGGATCAGCAACCTAAATCACCTATACTCACCCAAGTCCAAGAAGGACAATCCCATGAAGCCGCTTCTCAGGCTATACCTGTCTCTCAAAGAGGCGCTACTCTTTTCTCAGAAACTTTCTCTGCCGGATTTGCGGGAGATAATGGTATAGGAGCTTGGGAAGCATACGACTCTTCTCCAACAGGATTGGAAATATGGAAAGAAGGTGGAAACGGAGGAGAAGTGCCGATAAATTTCACCTTCGGAAATCTTACCCCTAACACGACTACAAGCTCGAATGGATATGCATTCTTCGATGCATTCAGATTCAATCAGCCTACTTTGCCTGCCTATGAATCAGTGTTAGGTACATTGACGAGTCCAAGTGTCGATATGTCGGCCAATGGATCTGTGGTCCTTGAGTATCAACATAAGTTCGCTTATTGCTGCTTCTCTTTTTCCCCTTTGACAGTTGAGGTAAGCAATGATGGAGGTTTTTCTTGGGTAGTGTTCCCAGGGGAAGGAGCTTTTATTCCTGATGCCAATGTTTCCTCTGGGAACTTGACTACGCAGATCGATATCTCCTGCGCGGCCGCATTCCAGAGCGATGTGAAAGTTCGTTTTGCTTACAATAACGAATTCAATCCTTCTTTTGGATTCTATTCTTGGTGTATCGATGACGTGAAGCTTTATGAAACTGCCGCAGTCAATGACCTGAGAATATCTCAAGTGACCAATGGTGACGTTTTCAACCTATGGGAATACCGTGTTACACCTATCCAACAAGCTAGGACCTCAGGTGATGGCGGACTTATGGTAGGAGTGATGTATTCCAATGTGGGTTCTGATGATCAAACCAATGCCGTTATCAATGTGGATATCCTTGATGATGCAGGGCTTACCATTTTTAACTATCAGTCTGATGCCTTCGATATTCCTTCTGGCGGAAATTCACTTGTATGTCCATACTTAGGTGATACTTTATACATGGATACAGAATGGCAGCCTAGCACTGTAGGTGATTACTCTATCAGTGTCACCATCACATCTGACCAGACTGATGCCAGTCCTATAGATAACAACAGTGTCAGGACTATTGAATACAATAACCATACTTACGGTCATGATAACCCTGCTCAATGGACAATAGAATATCGTCCTGATGCTGGAACTACTGCAGGGACTTTTGATCGTTTCGGATTTGGAAACATCTATACTGTCCCTTACGAAGGTTCTACTGCCAATGGAATCATGGTGGCCTTCGGTCCCAATACGGATGTTGAATTCGAGGTAGAAGTTAGATTGTATGAACTGGATAACCTAGGAGATATAAATCCTATCGCTGATGCAGGACCTGGATCAGCAGGAGCATTATATGAGATCCAGATTGGAGACGTTTCTCCTAGCTTGAGCAATCCTACATATACATGGATAGAATTCGAAGATGCTTGGGACCTGCTTCCTGACAAGTTCTATTTCGCGTGTGTAATCCAAGATGCTGAGTCTAGTTCAAGTGAGATGACATGTATCGGAGAACCTAACAGCGACACTGATTTCTCTACACGTATAGTTGCCTTGACAGGTTCTCAAGAATCCTACTGGTTCGGAGACGCAGGCACGCCTGTGGTGAGGTTGACCATGGACAGTGATCCAACGGGCCTCACTGAAGTGCTGGTCTTGGAAGGATTGACCCTTGGACAGAACATGCCTAACCCCGCAAGTGATATGACTACTATCCAATATCAATTGGAGAAAGGAATGAACTTGAGCTTCCATGTACTGGATGCGAATGGAAGATTGGTATATCACAAGAATCTAGGAAATATGTCTGCTGGTCAACATAGTATCGACCTGGATCTTGCAAAATTCAGTACAGGTGTTTACCAGTACTCATTGAGCACAGGGAATAGCAAAGTCACCAAGTCTATGGTGGTCGGGAAGTAGTCCTCGTCTTTAAAAGAAAATTAAGCATGCCGCCTCATATCGAGGCGGCATTTTTTTATCCCCTTTTCCTATAAATTGATATTGCATCAGGAAATTCAAGGAGCAAGGAGTCATCTACAGCGTCTTCCTAAAAAAGAAGGCCCAGACTATCTCTAGCGGGCCTTCTTTAATGCTTTAAAGAGAAATATCAGGATTCGAATAGGCCGTGGATCTCAGCATCTAATGAATTGATGATTTTACCCAAGTCCTCAGGGTCATCCCTGAACTTGTTATCATCTACATCAATGATCAAGAGAGGACCTTCAGTATAGGTGGTGATCCATGCTTCATAGCGCTCATTGAGACGCTTCAGATAATCCAGACGGATGGCTTCCTCATACTCACGACCACGCTGCTGGATGTTCCTTACGAGTGTAGGTACACTTGCACGCAGATATATCATTAAGTCTGGCGGTCCGATGAATTTCTCCATGCTTTTGAAAAGGGAGAAATAGTTCTCATAGTCCCTTGCGGTCATAAGACCCATGGCATGGAGGTTGGGAGCGAAGATGTGCGCGTCCTCATAAATAGTCCTGTCTTGAATGATCTTCTTTGAACTTTCTCTGAGCTCTATGATCTGATTGAAACGGCTGTTCAGGAAATATATCTGCAAGTTGAATGACCAACGCTGCATGTCATTGTAGAAGTCATTTAGATAAGGATTGTCCTCTACATCCTCATAATGGGCATCCCACTTATAGTGTTTAGAAAGGAGAGATGTCAGCGTGGTCTTCCCAGAGCCTATGTTTCCTGCTACTGCAATGTGCATTTTGATTCAGATTTTAGCTTGCCTACGAATGTAATACTTTCACTTAGCGCCTTTGGCTCTTGTGGAAAACTGTGGACTTATTGCTTCAACGCTCCAAGGTCCAGATTCTTTTTCCATCTCCTAGATATAGATGTGATTCATCCATATCGATGCAAGAGACTGAGGATGGGAGCTCTATCTCCAGTTCTGTGATATCAGTGGGCTTTCCTCGGAAGACGCTTATTCCTTGAGCGGTCAACATATACGGGACCCCATCTTCTACAGTGAAATCTATCAGGCCAGTAATAGATACTGTTCGTATGTACACACCGAATTGATCGAAAATCAAGAGTCCTGATTCTTTGTCAGCCATATATACTCGGTTCGCATTCTCTATGATCTTGAATGGCTCTACTTTTCTACCAATGGTGTTCATCAGATTCCCACTGTTGCTGATCTCGCGGTTCTTAGAATCTATGCGCACCAACTCAAAGCTTACACCGTCATAGAGCCAATAGCTGTTGCTGCTAGAAGTGCACATTAAGGTGGTGAACGGACGGCCGAGGAGATTCAGATCCACCATTTCAGTATGTGGACTCAGTGTATTGTCCAATATCTGGAATCCAGGGACTTCACTGAAGAAGACCATGATGCGCATGAATGATGTGCGATCCATACTTTCGATATGTCCTAGCAACTGCTCAGAATGATGACGAATCACTTTTGCTTCTTTGTCAACAAGGTCTATTCCATCAGCACCTAGAATGAAGAAACCTCCTTTACCATCGATAAGGAATCCATAATGATCTATGGCCATGGGGTCCTTTCCAGTGAAAGTGAAAAGGATAGCTAAAAGAATGAGAATCGTCCTCATGGGCTCAATACTTGTTCTCTCCCTGCCAAGATGGATTCTATATGCTCTCTCGAATTGGAGAGCCTAGGAACTTTATGTTGCCCACCTATCTTACCTCTGGATTTCATCCATGCATAGAATGTACCTGCCTTCACAGCATGTATACTTGGAGGACGTAAGTTGAAATCGTTCACGCGTTTTGCATCATAATCTGAATTGATCGTTCTCAAAGAGCGGTCAAGATCCATTTTAAAGAGCTCTAGATCATGCGGTTCCTGAAGGAATTCAATTACCCATTCATGACCTCCATTGGCTCCTTTATCCATGAAGATTGGAGCCACACTGTACTCAGCTATTCTGCTCTTATGTGCTGCACATACTTCATCCAAAGCCTTCTCCACATTATCCACCATGAGTTCTTCACCGAAGACATTGATGAATTGCTTCGTGCGTCCCATTACCTTGATTCGATATGGCTTCCGGGAAGTGAAGGTGATGGTATCACCGATACGGTATCTCCATAAACCTGAGTTGGTAGAGATTACCATTTCATAGACCTTGTCCAATTCTATCTCGTCCAAGGAAAGCGTTTCGGGTTGCTCTTCCTGACTTTTTTCGACTGGAATGAATTCATAGAATATTCCATAATCGAGCATCAGAAGCATATCATCTACATGAGGTCTATCTTGTATCCCAAAGAATCCCTCAGAGGCATTATAGGTCTGTAAATAATGCATCTGGTCACCTGGGATTCGCTCAAGGAACTGAGATTTATAGGGCCTAAAATCTACCCCGCCATGCATATAGAGTTCTAGGTTAGGCCATACATCTAGGAGATTATCAGTCTTTTTCAATGCAAGGACGCGGTTAATGAGGACCAAGGTCCATGAAGGAACTCCTGAGATAACGGTGACATCTTCATTCATACTGAATTCAGCCATCTTCTCCATCTTCTCTTCCCAGTTATCATGCAGGGCTATCTCTTTTCCAGGGATCCTTTTGAACTCTACCCACATCGGGAGGTTCTTGATGATGATGGCCGAGAGATCACCGGAGTATGAATCTTCTCTGATTTCATGAAGCTGGCTGCTTCCGCCTAGGGCCAAGGTCTTCCCTTGATATATCTTAGACTTTGGATGATTGAAGACATGCAGGCCAAGCAAGTCCTTGCCTCCGTTGAAATGGCAATCTTCCAAATTCTCTATAGTGACCGGAATAGACTTACTGCGGTCATTAGTAGTTCCAGAACTCTTGGCAAACCAATTGGTCTCGCCCGGCCAGAGGATATTCTCTGCACCATCCATCGCTCGTTGGATATCTGCCTTCAAGGTCTCATAATCCTGAAGCGGGATTCCATTCTTGAAATCTGAGAAGGACTTCATGGAACCGAATGAGTATCGTTTCCCCCATTCCGTATTGGCCGCCTTGCTCAGGAGCTGGGACAGAACTTCATTCTGGGCCTCATGCGGGAACCTCTTGAAAAGCTCGATTTGATGCACTCTTTTCTTGATGAGCCAAGAGAATATGGAAGAAAAGGCCAATAGCATTCGGGTCGATTAACGTAGATTCGAAGATATGAAAGGTATGTACTCATATAAAGGTAGGTTAATTCTATTCTGTGTGCTATGTCTATTTATCGCCTTGATGAGTCTCCAGGAATTACGAGCTCAATATGCTCTGCAATGGGAAGAGCTATCGCCTATGCCTTTCAGAACATCGAATAATGCCGTGACCATGGCTCTTTCTGGCTCAGAAGAATGTGTGTATTCATTCATGGGAATAGATAGCACTAAACATAGAGACGGTATACATCTCAGATCCTTCAAATACACACCTAGCACTGATTCTTGGATAGAATTAGAGGAGGCTCCTGATAGCCTAGGAAAGATAGCAGCAGGTGCCAGCACAGTGAATGGAATCATATATCTCATGGGAGGATATCATGTTTTTTCAGGACCACCATATGAGCTCTCGTCCAATAAAGTGCATCGCTTTGATCCCTCCATTGATTCCTTTTTGAGTGATGGAACGGATATTCCGGTGGCCATAGATGACCATGTTCAAGCAGTGTGGAGAGACAGCCTGATCTTTCTGGTGACAGGCTGGAGCGATGTGGATTATGTTCCTTCAGTGCAGATCTATGATCCTGCAGCTGATTCATGGCAGGAGGGAACTTCAGTGCCTAATGGTATTGCTTATGAGGCATTCGGTGCTAGTGGAGTAATCATAGGAGATACTATCTATTACCATGGAGGATCAGTAGGGGGTAGTTTCTCAGCCAGTGGAAGATTGAGAAAAGGAGTCATAGATCCCAGTGACCCCAGTCAGATCACATGGTCTGAGATAGGGAATTTCAATACACTGAAAGGGTATCGAAGCGCAGCGGTAGAAGCTGAAGGCAAAGCCCTTTGGATAGGAGGTTCTGGCGTCACTTATAATTACAATGGGATTGCATACAACGGAAGTGGGGGCGTGCCTGCCCTGGATAGGGTCATGATACATGAACCTAGTTCCACAGAACTGATTAATACCGTCCAACAACCCTATGCTGTCATGGATTTACGCGGTGCTGCTGAACTCAGTGATGGCTCTTTTATCATCTGCGGTGGGATGGGACCTGGCCAGTATGTGAGTGATAAGACTTATAGAATATCATACATAGGACCCAGCGGAACAGATGAGGTCATTCGCTCTGAGAAGAGTTATATTTTTCCTAATCCTGCTTCCTTAGATTCTGACCTGATCATGGATTTAGATTTAGAAAAAAGTTCAGTAATCATATATGATTCTCAAGGCCATTCAGTTTCTGAAAATCTATTCTTAGGACATCAAGAAGTTCTCAGTCCAAGGAAATTAGGAATCAAAGCACTAGGTCTTTATCTCATCCACTGTTCGGATAGAGATATGTGGTACCGTCTATTGATAGAATAATTTCAGCGGATATCTAGGATATAGGGCATCCTCATTTGCACACCTTTCATGTCCATGACCTGCTTATATTGCTTCACCATTCTGAATAGTTCAACGTCCTGCTGGGAGAGTGTTTCCAGAGGGTCCGCTTTGGTCTCTGCACCTGTCAGGTCTTTGATGATCTGTTCCAATGGATCCACTTCTGTCGGAAGATTCTTCACATTGAATTTTGTCAAACCAGCCCTTTTGGCCGCTTCAGCAATGGCTTCATCCAAACCACCGTAGGCATCTATAAGTCTATTGCCCTGAGCATCTGCTCCTGACCAGATCCTGCCTTGACCAATGGAATCTACATACATCTGCTCCATGCCTCGACCTTTAGCGACTTTTCCTGTGAAGTCATCATAGATGTGATCCACCATTCCCTGCCATATCTCATGTTCATCAGATCTCAATGGACGGCTGATATCCATCAGGTCAGCGAATGGGTGTGTCTTCACACCATCATGTTTAAGGCCTAGAATTCCTTCTTCCAATCCCTTTGTGTTAGGTATCATCCCGAAAACCCCGATGGATCCTGTGATGGTCATTTCGCTGCCAAATATCATATCAGCATTGCATGAGATATAGTACCCTCCTGATGCAGCTACGTCACCCATGGAAACTATGACAGGCTTGGTCTCTTTGGCCAAGCACATCTCACGCCATATCACATCACTTGCCAATGCGCTTCCGCCAGGAGAATTCACCCTAAGAACGATGGCTTTAATACTTGAGTCTTTCCTAGCTTCTGAGATCTGCTTTGCAAGGCCATCGGAGCCTATACTCTCTTCATCACCATCACCCATGTCTATAGCTCCTATGGCATAGATTACAGCCACTTTATCTTTGGAGAATACTTTTTCCAGGTCTACATAGTCTGTGACCGAAGAGCTGCCATATTCACGCAATGATACCAGAATCAGTTCTTCACCCTTTTCGACACCGGATTTCTCTTTCAATAGTTCCATGACTTCATCCCGGTACTTGATACCATCGATCAAGTGAGCTTCCAATGCATTGGAAGAGGTACGAGATGCTAGTTCAGCGGCTGCCTTATTCACTAGATCCACGGTCATATTCCTGGAGCTAGCTATGTCTTGGGCAATATGCCCCCAGATGGAATTGAGAATTTTATTGAGTTGATCTTCATTGGCGACACTCATGGAGTCGAGCATGAAGGGTTCCACGGCACTCTTGAATTTGTTATTCTTTGGCTTGATTACTTGGACCTCCACACCTATTTTTTTCAAGAGCCCTTTCATAAAAGTAACATCAGACCGTAAGCCTTTGAACTCAAGCATTCCTTCAGGTTCTAAATAAAGCTCATCAGCTGATGATGCCAGATAGTAGCCGGCTTGGGAGTAGAAATCGCTGTAAGAAACTATCCATTTCCCACTGCTTTTGAAGTCTACGAGGGCATCTCTTATCTCCTGCAGGCTGGCCCATCCTGCTGAAGGGCTGTTTAGATCTAAGAAGATTCCTTTAATCTGGGGATCCACCTTCGCCTTATGAATCTGGTTCAAGATAAAGTTCAGCCCTTCTTTCCTGATCGGTTGGAAGGTATTCATATCCAACTGAAAACGGTTCTCATAATGTCTGTCTATGATCTCATGCTCCAAAGTGAGATGAAGAATAGAGTCATCTTGGACCTTGGTCACAGGTTCAGAAGAACTGCCAATCATAATGGCGATAATCATTATTCCTAAACAGATAAATACGAAGATGGCTAACAGAGCGGCCAGGAAAGTCTTGAAGAAAGATGCCATGGAGATTATTTTTCACAAATTTAGCACAGTCCTTCTACTTGTCCCTGTGATTACATCAATGGAAGAGAGCACGTACAAAAGGCTATTTTCGCTCGGTGGAGCAAGTGGTACTTATCCTGGGGTCCAATCAAGGAGATAGATTGGTCAATCTGAAGCGCGCAATCGATTTTCTGGAGGAAAGTATCGGGGCCGTTATGAAGAGGAGTCGAGTATATACAAGTGAGTCATGGGGCTATGATGGTCAAGAATTCTTGAATCAGGTCATCGTCCTTCAGAGCGCAGTGTATCCATTGGAGATATTGAGGAAGATTAAGGAATTCGAAAAAGCTCAAGGTAGAATCGATAGAATTGGAGAATATATGGACAGGGTCATAGACATCGACATACTATACATTGGTGCCCATATTATAGATTTGCCAGGGCTCAAAGTCCCTCATAGGTCTATTGAGAATCGGAGATTTGTGCTTATTCCATTGGCAGAAATACTCTCTGTATTCATGCATCCGGTGTTGGCCAAAACAAGTGAAGAGTTATTGGAGAGCTGTGAGGACCTCGGAAAAGTAGAGCTGTATCATGTATGATTTCATAGCCATAGAAGGGAACATAGGAGCAGGAAAGACTACACTCTCCCAGATGATATCAGAGCGATCTGGTGCTAAGCTTGTCTTAGAGCAATTTGCAGATAACCCATTCCTAGCCAAGTTCTATGAGGAACCTGAGAAGCATGCTTTTCCCTTGGAGTTGTTCTTCCTAGCAGAGCGATACCATCAATTGAAAGATCAATTCTCATCCCCTGACCTTTTCCATCAAGGGGTGGTCAGTGATTATTTCATAGGTAAATCACTGATATTCAGCAAGAAAAACCTCAAGGACGATGAGCTTAGATTATTCCGCAGTCTGTATGACATTATGTTCAGCAACTTGCCGCGGCCTGATCTGCTGATCTATTTGCATGTGAGCACTCCTGGCCTTCAGAGTAACATCAAGAAACGAGGTAGAATTTATGAACAAGGCATCAAAGACGGATATTTAGATGCAGTGCAGAAAGGATATCTTGATTTTCTAAAGCAGCAAAAGGCTCTGCGGTCGGTCATTCTGAGTATGGACGGTCATAATTTTGTAGAAGATAACAGTTGTTTCGACCGCATTTTTTCATTGGTTGAACGAAAATTCCCTCTGGGCGTGTCTTATATGGAATTATCGGAGGATATTTGACCCATAGAGGTAGTGAAAAATAGCTGTGGCATGGTGTGATTCCAATGTCTAATTTTGCACCTCATTAAACAAACCATAAACTAGTAGAAGATGTTTCTTAGAAACCTACGTCCTTTCGTCTTGTCTATCATCGTTGCACTGTCAATCGCCAGTTGTTCTTTATTCGATGATGTGACCTATACTGTCACTCCTAGCCCTTTGGAAGCCCATGGGGATAGCGTGCGAGTTTCCATCACTGGAACTGTTCCAGAGAAAAGTATTAATAAAAGTGCTGTTGCTGATGTAACGCCAGTCATCCGCTGGGAAGGTGGTGAAAGAGCACTGAAGACTGTAACTGTCCAAGGTGAGAAGGCTCCTAGTAACGGTATCGTTATCAACAGCAAGAACGGAGGTAACTTCTCATACTCTGATGTAGTGGCCTACACGCCTAACATGATGAAGTCTGAGTTGTTCGTTACTGCTTCTGCTGGTAAGGGAACCAAGAGAAAAGAACTTGGAGAAAGCAAGATTGCTGATGGCGTAGTAGCTACACCATACCTTGTTGAAATGGACTACAAGGCTATCATGGGTAAAGATGCTTTCCAACGTATCATCACTGAACGTAGCAGCGCTACTATCAACTATCTCGTCAACTCTCCAGTGGTTCGTTCTACCGAGTTGAAGGACATAGACATGAAGGAGTGGGATGCACTCTTGAAAGATATCGCGAAGAATGAGCGTCTTGAGGCTAAGAAAATGGACATCGAAGCTTATGCTTCTCCTGAAGGTGAAGTTGAAAGGAATGATAAGCTTTCTACTGGTCGTGCTGAGTCAGCAAAAAAGACTACAGATGGAATGATCAAAAAAGCTAAAATGAATAGCTTGGAAGGTTCATACACTGATAAAGGCCTAGGTGAAGATTGGTCAGGTTTCAGAAAGCTCCTTGAAGCTTCTAGCATTGAAGATAAGGCGCTTATCATCCGTATCCTTGAGACTTACAGCGATGTGAATCAGAGAGAGAAGGAAATGAAGAACCTTTCTAAGACCTACACTGAGATCGCTGATCAAATCCTTCCTAAGCTCCGTAGAGCTGAGATGGTCCTTTCTTATGATGTGATCGGTTACTCTGATGAAGAGTTAGTCACTATCTCTATGGCCAATCCTGACACTTTGAAATTGGAAGAACTTCTTTATTCTGCACCTCTGCACGCTGATGAGGCTGCCCAGTTGAGTGTATATAAGAATGCTGAAGCTCGCTTCACAGACGATTATAGGGCTGCTAACAACATAGGAGCTATCTACTTCGCTCAAGGCAAAATGACGGAGGCAGAGTCTCAGTTCAAGAAAGCTGCAGCCATCCAGAAAAACGCTACGACTTCTAACAACACAGGTATCTTCCTTCATAAGGCAGGTGATCGTAAAAAATCTGCTGAAGCTTTCCGTGAGGGATTGTCTGCTGGAACCGAGGCTGCTTACAACCTAGGAATCGTAAACATCCAGAATGGCGATTATGACAAGGCTGTCAGCAACTTCAAAGGATATGATTCTGTGAATAGCGCATTGGCTGCTCTCTTGAACGGAGATGCTGCGTCAGCTAGCAATATCCTAGATCGCTCTGAAGAAGGTGATTCAGCTAAAGCGCATTACCTGCGTGCAGTGATTGCTGCAAGAGGAAGTGATAATGCTGGCGTCAACAGCCACTTGAAGACAGCCATCTCTAAAGATGCTTCTTTGCAGGAGAGAGCTATGAAAGATGCTGAGTTCCTAGGGATGACCTTGAGCTTCTAATCTTAAAAGATTCATTGAGATCCCCATCAGCATTGCTGGTGGGGATTTTTTTTGCCATCATACCTGAGTTAAGTTGTCAAATACTTTATGAAAGAAGTTCATCTAAGGACCTTCAAATGGTCTTTGAATGAACGGCTATCAGCAGATAGGGCAGGGTAGGTCCGTCTAGAATGTTCAAGAGATTGATGGGGATAGATTTTAAATGAGCGCACATTGAAGCTGCGTTCAATCTCCCCAGGCCTGCTTTTTAATTCCTCAGGTTGAGCATGATATACATTAGACGCTGGGTTCCTTGTTCATTGATTGGATCAAGGTCTATTCTTCTGTATCATCCGATCACTAAAGCATGCAAAGGGATTTAATGAGCTAGGGTACTTTGAAAGGCTTCTGTTCCAATCCGAGCTGGAGAAAATCGACCCCCTTTTGTAATGTATGCATAGCATAAAACAAATACCTAGTTTGACCCCTTTCTTGCAATTAATCGAGTCCAAAAAAAAAGGCGACTCGTTTCGGAGTCGCCTTTTCATCTGTCTGTTTGGTTGAAATATCAATACCCTGGATTCTGCTGTAGATTGGGGTTAGCTATAACGTCATCAGCAGAAAGGGGATACAATTTTTTATAATCGGCTACACCAGTTCCTGATGCTACACCGCCCTTATATTCCCAAACATAAGCAGAGCTAGTGAAAAGTCCAAAGCGTATCAGGTCTGTTCTGCGATGTCCTTCCCAGTGAAGTTCCCTTGCACGCTCATTGATGATATCAGTCAGCGTAAGTGAAGCTAGGTTTTGAGAGTTATTTCCATAAGCCCTTTCTCTGAGTGCATTGAACAAGTTAGTGCCTGTTCCTAAGTCAGCTGCTCCTCGCACAGCAGCCTCAGCATAGATAAGGTATGCATCAGCCAGACGGAACATAGGGAAATCTGTATTCACATGATTACCTGAAGGATCAGCTCCTATTGGAAGTGTTCCTGCCTTGGTCACATTCCTGTACTTGGCATTCGCATATCCATGGGTCCAAGTTCCAACTTCTTCTACCAATTGCTGGTGTCCTTGTCTATGGAACATGTTCCTGGCATCCACTGTATCAGGGAAAATACTGGAGAAGGCTTGTTTAGCCCTGTATCCTGCCCAACCACCGTTCACTCCGAACTCTGAAGCGGTCTGCGTGTCATTTCCAAGGAATGCATGGACGAAAAATGTTCCTCCGCCCCAAGTCTGCGTGTGCAATGCATCGAATCGCACAGGGAAGATGATCTCATCTACTGCTGGTGATTCATCATTATCAGCCAGGAAGAGGAATCTGTATTCTGTGGCAAGATTGTAGGTACTGTTAATGAGCTTATCAGCATATATACTGGCTTGATTATATCTGGCCGTACCGGTATATACTTCTGAATTCAAGTAAAGCTTTGCCAAGAGCATCCATACAGCGCCCTTATCTGCTCTACCATAATCATTGCTTCTTGGCTCTGCCATCTGACTTTCAATGGCCAATAGATCACTAACTACATAGTTGAACAGGTCTACTCGGCTAATCTGCTCAGGGAAGTATGAGCCTATTCCATCCGCTTCAGTAACGAAAGGAACACTTCCGAATATGTCTATAGCATGCCAATAGCTCAAATCTCGAAGGAATCTTGCCTCATTACGCATTGCCCGGATATTGCTCTTCTGAGCATCAGTGAATCCACGGTCATCCAACTTGGAATCTGCACTTTCTCTGATGAACTCATTGCATAAAGTGATCTGGAAGAAGATCCTAGAATAACCTGCTTTCACGAAACTGTTACTGCTGGTCCAATCCATGGTGTTCAATTCTGGGATACCAACATCATTCCAACCACAGATGGCTTCATCTGTAGGAAGTTCTTGAAGGTTCCACATCACACGGGTATACTGGGAGAATCCTTCGTCAATACCAGCGATGTCAGGATTGCCGGCTGGTCCTTGGTTCCCAGACACAGCGAGTCCTGCATAGAGCTTAGCAAGCACATTGATGTAGTTTTCTGAATCCTCATATACGGTGGCCGAGTTAAGGCCATATCGAGGTTCTAAGTCTAAGTCCTTGGTGCAGGTGGTCAATACCATGACACTTATCAGACTCAATACGATTAAACGGAAGTTCATTGTTCTCATGTTCTTCATTATTAAAAGGTGATGTTCATGTTGAATCCATACACCCTCGGTCTAGGGAAAATATTATTGTCTATGCCGCCAACTACCTCAGGATCTATCCCTGAATAATCTGACATCACGAATACGTTGTTCACGCTGACACCTATGGTCATATCCAAGCTGTTCTTAATGATCTTACCGAGGTTATAATTCAGATTGATATAATCCATGCGCAGGAAGTTTGCCTTCTCTACATAATAGTCTGACAGGTATTGCTCCACAGAGGTCTGCAAGAATTCAGTCTCGAGGAAATTTGGATTCAAGTTAGAGAGAGATTGAGTACCTACGGATTGGAAGTTCCCTCTTTGGGAATTCACGTTGTTATAGACGTATCTGTCCAGCTCCATCCTAAGGTTAAAACCTGCAGACCATTTCTTATATCTGACATTGGTAAAGAATCCTGCATAGAGGTCTGGTTCTGGCTTGTCATATATATAGCGGTCCTTCTCATTGATTATGTCATCTCCGTTCCTATCCACGAATTCACCTTGGACGGGCTTTCCAGCGTCATCATAGACTTGCTCATAAACATAGAATGAATTCACGGGATGTCCTACGGCTTGGATCTGCACGTTATTGCCTATTCCACCGCTTATTCCACCAACTAATATTCCTGGTGAATCTTCATTGGCCACTTTGGTTAGTTTGGTGATGCGGTTCCTGTTGCTGGTCACATTGAAACCGATTGAGAGATCCGTATTCTTGGTATCCACTACCACCAGGCTAAGCTCTGCTTCTATACCTTCATTGGTCATGCTCCCTACGTTGGTAAGGATCTCATTGGTGAAATTGGTCCCTGCGACCACGTCTATCAAAGCTAAGAGGTCATTGGTCTCCTTTCTATAAACATCAACAGAACCGAAAATGCGGTCATTCACGAATCCGAAATCAAGACCAGCATTGATGCTGGTGGTCTCTTCCCACTTTATATTCAAGTCATAACCTGATGGTCTCAACAGGGAGTAGAAATTTTCGCCAAACTGATATTGAGCGGTAGAGGTGCTGGTACTATAGTTAGCGATATATGGATAGTCATTGAAGATATCCTGCTGACCAGTGATTCCATATCCTGCTCTGAATTTCAAGTAGGACAGGGTATAGGAACCTTTCAAGAAATTCTCTTCACTGATTCTCCAAGCCACAGCTACGGAAGGGAAAAGCCCCCATCTGTTGTCAGGGGAGAAGCGAGAAGAACCGTCATTTCGTATAGTGGCGGTGATCAAATACTTGTCATACAACGAGTACTTCAACCTTCCATAGAATGAAATCAAGGCGTTCTCACTCAAAGCTGGGATCCCTGCAGGAGTGATGGTGTCATTGGATGCATTCAATGAAGGGAAAGCGGGACTGAAGCTATTCCATCTCTGGTAGGAGTATCCTCCTGTGAGATCGATGTTGCTATTGAATGAATCTAAGTCCTTGTTATAGTTCAAGTAGAAATCCAAGAGTCTGTTCTCCTTCTTCTGCTCATAGCGGTTATTCTGTCCTCCCTGCGCAAAGTTCGATGCAGCATATTCAGGAATGAAGGTATATCCATTGCTGTTAGATACATCAGCACCTACATTAAGCACGGCATGCAAGGCTTCAATCAAGGGGATCTGATAATCCAGTTTCATATTTCCTATAAACCTGCTCACACGTCCTTCATCATTTCTTTGATAGAGTAAACCCATGGGATTCTTTCCTGCAAGGTTGTTCAATGCGCCTGCAGTATTTGTCCACTCATAGTATCCACCATACGTTGTTGGTTCACCGCCAATAGTAAATGTTTGATCAGAAAAAACTGGCTTGGTTGGGTCAAAGGAGACAGCGCCTCCTATCGCCCCTTGATCAGGGAAGAAGCTCTTGGTAACGGCCAATTTGCTGTTGATCTCAATTTTTAACTTGTCATCAAATAGGCTCGGATTAAAGTTCATTCCTATGCTGGTTCTATCCAGCTCTGATCTCTTGAGCACTCCTTCTTCACTCTTATATCCAATGGACAATCGATAAGGCAATCCCTGAAGTCCACCCGATATAGAGACGTTATTCTCTACGATAGCACCTCGGTGATAGATCTCTTTCTGCCAATCTGTACTCTCAGTTCCAAGTTTGTTCCTCTGAGTCGCTGTACCATAGGTGTTGACTACGTCCCTGAATTCATCAGCGCTGAGTACATCAGCGTATTTGACCACTTCAGCCATAGAAAAGGAGGATTGCAGATTCACTGTGACATCCTTGGTGCCGGCTTTTCCTCTTTTAGTGGTGATGAGAATGACGCCATTGGCTCCTCTGGATCCATAGATGGCTGCTGCCGATGCATCCTTTAGTACAACGAAGCTCTCTATGTCCTGAGGATTGATCAGACTCAGTGGGTTGGCAGCTCCTGAGATACTACCGTTATCCACAGGGACACCGTCTATGACAATGAGAGGGTCATTACTCGCATTCAATGAACTGCCGCCTCTTATCCTGATCCGGCTTCCAGCTCCTGGCGCACCACCGTTAGATGTGATCTGTATTCCAGAGACCTTTCCAGAGAGCAATTGCTCTGGAGTCGTAATATTTCCTTTCCCGAAGTCTTTGGCGGTAATCACTACGGTGGATCCCGTGAGATCCTCTTTCGTACTGGTCCCATAACCGACCACTACAGCCTCCTTGAGCATCATCGCATCGCTCTCTAGGATCACATTCTTGGTCAAAATTTGGCCAGCATCTAGGGTGATAGACTCTGTTAATGTGTTGAAGCCCAGATAGGAGTAAGAAATAGAGTAGGTCCCCGGCTTGATGCTTTCTATGGAATAGTTTCCATTCACATCGGTCACTGTCCCTCTGGTAGATCCTGTGAAGAGGACTGTGGCGCCTATGAGTGTCTCACTTTTGGCATCGCTCACTGATCCTTTCAGGGTGGCATTCTGTGCTGCAGTGCTCAGTCCTAAGAGCATAGTGGAACAGAATATCATGATCATAGCCTTGTAGCGTATCTTCATGTGTTCTTCTTGATTTAATTCAGCTTGGTCTATTCAATACATCAGTTTTAGCCTCTGACGTGTCTTAGATGCATATGAACTTGGTAGTTCGAAAAACTCTACCTTTACATTATGTCATCAGGACACTAAGTTATCATTAATCTCAGAACTCAAAACTCAATCTCAATGAAAAGACTGTACACTATACTTGCAGTTCTACTAGCTGTAGCTACTGTAAATGCTCAAGTTACTGTGATCTATCAAGTGGATATCACTGAATATTTGGCCAACGGAAATGTACTTGGCCCCAATGGAATGCGTATCGGTGGAAATTTTGCCGCTTATAGTGCTACCAGCGGTGGAAATGCTATGGCTGACTGGACTCCATCTGGAGCGAATTCTGGAATGGTCGACCAAGGATACAATGTCTGGTCTATTACTGTGGTCTACCCACCGGCTTCCATTGGAGCAGAACAACTCTTCAAATTCGTAAACAATGACTGGGGTACTAATGAAGGTACTGACCCAGAGAACTCTATCGGAGATGATGGATGTGGATTAGATGACGGAGCTGGAAATGTGAACAGAACGCTGGTCATTCCCGCAGAAAACCTTGGCTTACAGTACTGTTTTGATGCATGTTTCACTTGTGCAGGTGCTTCACCAGAATTCACTGTGACTGGATTGAATGAATTAGTAAAGGTCTCTGGCCTTGCTGTTTCTCCTAACCCTGCTCAGGATCAAGTATCTTTCAGATTCAACTTGGAAAGCAGGTCTTCAGTGAGGATCAGCTTGTTCGATATCCTTGGATCTGAAGTGGCTGTGGTAAGTAACCAGACTATGTCTGCAGGACAGAATCAGATCGCTTATAATGTTGAAGCCTTGTCTACTGGAACATACTTCTACCGTATTCAAGCGGGTGAGAGCATTGTTACAGGAAAACTGATCAAGTATTAAGATTGGTTCATTGAATAAAAATTGACAGACAATAATAAGGCCCGGTCTTCGGACTGGGCCTTTTTTGATTGAGCCTACCCTTATCTAACCTCGTATATTGAAAATGATGAAAGCATTTAAAGGAATCCTTCTTCTAGCTTGTTCACTGACCTTGACGCTCAGTCAAGCTCAGATCCTAGTGGTCGACCCAGCCTTCCCTACTATAGAGGATAATGTCACCATCACTTATGATGCTACGCAAGGTAATGCAGCCCTTGTGGGTGTAGCTGCAGTCTACGCGCACATGGGTGTCATCACCTCAACGAGTACATCCAACTCAGACTGGCAATATGTCCAAGGCACATGGGGAACTGCTGACCCTGAAGTTCTTATGTCATCATTGGGGAATAACCTGCACAGTATTACCATAGATTTCGATGTGTTCTATGGCTTCCCTGTTGGAACTGAAGTGTTGAAAATGGCCTTCGTCTTTAGGAATGCCAATGGCAGCATCGTTGGAAGAGCCGCTGATGGTTCTGATATCTATTATGATGTGTATCCAGTAGGCGCTGGACTCCAGATAGACTTCCTTGCACCTGCTTCAGATGTCATCGTTGATGTCTCTGATATCCTCCATATAGAAGCGGGTACGAATACTGCGGCTGTCATATCCCTTTATGATAATGGTACACTGATCGCATCAGCGACAGCAGCGACAGCGATCAGCCATGATATAACTGTGGCCTTACCTGCCTTGCATGAGCTGATAGTTGTAGCTGATGATGGCGTGACACAGAATAGTGATACGATACTTTATACCGTAAATGGACCAGTGGAGGTGATTAATCCCCCTGGAATCATGAAAGATGGGGCCAATTATATAGATGCCAACACAGTGATCCTTCAACTTCACGCTCCTGGAAAAGAATTCATTTATGTAATCGGGGATTTCAATGATTGGTCGGCAAGACCAGAACACTACATGCATCTCGCTGATGACCTAGAAACATGGTGGGTGCAGATAGAAGGCCTTCAAGCGGGTGAGCGTGTTGCCTATCAATATTGGATCAATGGGGACTCCCGTTTTGCCGATCCATGCAGCGAACTCATATTGGACCCTAATAATGACAGTTGGATCAGCAATCTCAGCGCTCCTGACCCGCTTGCTTATCCTAGCGGGATGACCTCTGGATTCTGCTCAGTCTTGCATCCTGGAGCCACCCAATTCAGTTGGCAGAATGATTCATACAGTCGTCCTGAGAAGAAGGACCTGAGGATATATGAATTGCTTATGAGGGACTTCCTTCACACTAAGAGTTATGTCACCTTGCTAGATACATTGGACTACCTCCAAGAGCTAGGTATCAATGCTATAGAGCTCATGCCCGTTGGGGAATTTGAGAATAATGACAGCTGGGGTTATAATCCATCCTTCCACATGGCATTGGATAAGTATTATGGAACCCCTGAGATGTTCAAGACAGTTATAGATGAGTGTCATGCAAGAGGGATCGCTGTGATACTGGATATCGTTTTCAACCATGCTTATGGGCAAAGCCCGCTTGTTGGAATGTATTGGGATGCGAATAATAATCAGCCTGCCGCTGATAATCCTTGGTTCAATCAAGTGTGTCCTCATCCGCCTTATTGCTGGGGATCTGATTTCAATCATGAAAGTGATGCCACCAAGCGATTCATGGACAGGGTCAATAGTTTTTGGATAGAAGAATATCACTTGGATGGATTCCGATTCGATTATACCAAGGGATTCACTAATCAAGGCTCCTTAGATTATGATAATACAAGAATCCAAATCTTGGAACGAATGGCTGATGCCATCTGGTTCGTGGATCCTGAGGCCTATATCATACTAGAACATTGGACAGGAAATCAAGAAGAAGAGATCCTTTCAGACTACGGTATGATGCTCTGGGGGAATTCAACGCATAATTATGCTGAGGCGGCTATGGGCTATATTCCACAGTCCAATTTCGATTGGGGGATCTACTTACAGCGCGGCTGGACACAACCTCACCTGGTTACCTATATGGAGAGCCATGATGAAGAAAGACTTTCTTACAAGTTGAAGACCTTCGGGAATATAAGCGGGGATTATAATACTCAGGAACTTCCCACCGCCATGCTTAGGCATGAAGAGGCCGCGGTCTTCTTCCTATCTCAGCCAGGTCCTAAGATGATCTGGCAATTCGGGGAGATGGGCTATGACATTTCTATCGATTATATATGTAGGATTTGTGCCAAGCCTATCCTGTGGAGTTACTATGAGCAGAATCCGCGTAGAAGACTTTATGACGTCTATAAAGCCATGAATGGTCTGAGGGAAGATTACCCGAATACTTTCAATAGCAGTGACATCTCATATGCTCTTGGGGGACAGTTCAAGCGTATCAATCTCTATAATGCTGCTATGGATGCAGTGGTGATAGGAAACTTCGGGGTGACTGAAGTATCTGGTGTACCTAACTTCCCATATACTGGGACATGGTATGATTACTTCAGCGCTGAGTCTATCGTAGAAGAGAGCTTGAACAATGCTTTCCTTCTGCAACCTGGCGAATACAGAGTCTATACTTCAGAGCCCCTGAGTCAACCTGACATCACTTCTGAGATTAGGGACTATGAGTTATTGGAGGTGCACGTTGATCTATATCCCAATCCTGCACAGGACATACTGAATGTCCGCTTCGACTTGGAGCACGGTGGAAGATTGGAAGTAATGATATTAGATGTGCAGGGAAGGATTATCCGCAGGGATGTGAATAGGACGGTCAGTGCGGGAAATCAGAGTTTCAGCTTGGATATCTCCAGGTTGAGCGCAGGAGAATATCACGTCTTAGTAGCATTGGACGGAAGACCAGATGCCTTCCCGTTTATGAAGGCGGAATAATAGAGCCTTGAAAAAGAACTTGAAATGGCCGTATGCTTTTTAAGCTGCGGCCATTTTTGCATCATAAGCTCCCGTCCCGAAGTCATTAAGAAGCGAGAAGTGACTCTTCAAAGCAGCTAAGAAGGTCTTATGCTGATGGTATGGTATGCCATATTCACCCGCCAGTTTCTTCACGATGGGAGAGAGCTCCTTATAATGTATGTGGCAGATATTGGGAAACAGATGATGTTCTATCTGGAAGTTCAATCCACCTACGAACCAGGACAGTATTTTGCTGTCATTAGCAAAATTCGCTGTAGTGGCCAGTTGATGAATCGCCCAGCTATTCTCTACACTTCCTTCCTCAGAAGGAGTAAAGAATGAAGTCTCTTCAATCACATGTGCCGGTTGGAAAATGAATGCTAGGAACACCCCACATATAAAATGCATAACCAAGAATCCTAAGAGGATTTGATACCATGCAAAGGGAAGGAAAATCATAGGAAGCACGATAGTTATCGCTACATACCAGACCTTATGGAAGATCATCTCAGACCATGCTCTGCGTTTAGAGAGCCCTTGTGTCTCCAACAGCCCCATCTTATCATACCTCAATAGTTGAACGATATCCTTTCCCACCAACCAATAAATAGTCATCAGCCCGTAGAGAAATGTTGCATAATAGGCCTGGTATTTAAAGATTGCTTTTTTTGGTTGGTCAGGTGAGAATCGCATCAGTCCATTCTCAATGTCCTCATCATAACCTTGGACATTAGTGAAGGAGTGGTGGAGTACATTATGCTGGATCTTCCAGTTAGGAGGATAGCCACCCACCAAGGTAAGAATAGCTCCTACGGCAGTGTTTACTTTAGGGTTCTTTGAATATGCTCCGTGATTAGCATCATGCATCACAGCTAGGCCAATACCTGACATACCTAGGCCCATAATTACCCACATGGCCATCATTATCCAGAAGGATGTCACCACGCCACTTATAAGGACGATCAGAGGCAATATGTAAAGTAAGACCATGAAAACCGTCTTAATCACCATCCTGCTATCCGCATGGCGAGAAACACCTTTTTCTTTAAAATAGTCATTCACTCTCTTCCTGAGTTCTTTATAGAATTCGGGTTGGTCCTGGGTATTGAATCTTACAACTGGTATGCTCATATTGTTATAGGGAGATTGCTTTAAAGCCATACAAAGGTACTCTTAAATAACGGCATCCTTATGCGCGCATTATATACAGTCAACAGCGCTAAGACTAAAACTTACTGAAGCCAAGTGAGGATTATTTCAAATGCAGCAATACCATTGCAATTGCAGCAGGAATTCAGATATTCCCTGGTTTCCAGGCTCAGAATGCACTTGAGAAGAGTCGTAATAATGTGGCCCTGACCTGGATAGCTAAGGCTTTTTTAAACGAATCACGAGCATATATAGCAGATAAATAGCAAAAATTCCTAACGGTTTGCGGCTTGGCCGAAGTTTGGGTTTGGTGACCGAAATCTTTCAGCCATCGATGAAGATACAAAGAAACGAAATGATCAGACTTCCCCAATGCCCAAATTGCGCTTGTGCGCTGTTACCAGCCGTTGTGTGTCCTGCGTTACCAAGGGTACAAGATAATTAGTTCTTTGAAATGGTAACAAAACTTTATTAGAGATGATAGTCTTTATCAGTCTGTAAGCAACGAGCTGTCTCCCAAGCAAAACGGGTAAAGACGGAGGACTCACAGAAAGCGGATTGATAAAGGATTGGACTATCGGATAAGACGTACAGACGTATTTTCCAAACCGCCTTGTGGTGCTGCATTTCACGGTGTGGTATTGAGCGACAAGGTCAAAGTAACGGCCATCGTTTGTAGGATGAGTAGTTGTATGGTGAGGTTATAGGAGTTGAACGCAAGTGAACCTTTATGGACGTGTCGAAAATAACTTTTACTGTGTCAAAATCAAGGGGGAGAGCGACCCCAAGAGACAGAGTGTAGCGGAGAATCTGTTTACTGGCTGCACGGCACACGGCATTAAGAGGGCAAGACCTATAACTGGGCTCTAATAAGGAACAGGAGAAGCAGGAGCGGAGATGCCAAGCGAAAATGCCAAAAATCCCGCAGGGAAAAGGCAGAAAGTAGTGAAGCTCTGTTTCTGTGGCGGATGAAGCCGTAGTAGCGAACATACCCAAGAGAGTTCCGATGAAAGTCAGAACGAGCGAAGGGCTTCACTTAATCAGTTGATTTATTGTAGAACAACTCAAATTAAAGAGGATGATTTTTGATGAACAACACAAATCGCAACCGATAAGTAGGTTGCAGGTAAACGAAGCTTTCAAACGAGTGAAAGCAAACAAAGGGTCGTCAGGTGTAGATGGTATTACCATCGAACAGGTGGCAGCCAAGCCAGGCAAATATCTGTATCCGTTATGGAACAGAATGTCGAGTGGGAGCTACTACCCCAAGCCAGTACGACAAGTGCTGATTCCGAAAGGAAACGGTAAGATGCGTCCATTGGGCATCCCTACCATAGTGGACAGGACTGCCCAACAAGTGATTGCTACTGAACTGGAAGCAGTTGTAGATAAGCACTTTCATCCAAGCAGCTATGGTTATCGTCCGAACAAATCGGCACACAAAGCCATAGAACAATGTCGCATCAACTGTATGAAGTACAGTTGGGTGATAGACTTGGATATTAAGGGCTTTTTCGACAACATAGACCATGAACTGCTGATAAAGGCGGTGAAGCACTACACGCAGGAGAAACATATTTTGCTGTATGTAGAGCGATGGTTAGAATCTCCAATCCAGTTGGCAGCGGGAACAGTTAAACACCCACAAGGAAAAGGCACACCACAAGGCGGAGTAATCAGCCCTGTGTTGGCCAATATCTTTATGGATATAGTGTTTGACAAATGGATGGCCAAAGAAAGCCCGAACAATGAATTTGAGCGTTATGCGGATGATATTGTCATCCATTGCCGTAACATCAAAGAGGCGTTGCGGTTGTTGGAAAAGGTAAAACAGCGATTGAAAGACTGCAAACTGGAACTTAACCAGGAGAAGTCGAAAATTGTGTACTGCCGCAACAATCAGAAGCGCCAACCGCCCTTTAAGGTGCGGTATCAGAAGTTCGACTTTTTGGGTTACACCTTTAAGCCACGAGTAGTGAAAGAGCGGGGCAAACTCAAATTGGGTTTTAGCCCTGCCATCAGCCAAAAGAGTAGAAGTAGGATAGCAAAAGAACTGAAAACGATGGATTTTCATCGGTGGGTACATTTTCCCATCAGCAAAATTGCCGAACTGCTGAAACTCAAAATACGAGGCTGGATTAACTACTACGGCAAGTTCCGAATGAGCGAAATGCGGAGAGTATTTAAACTGCTGCACGTTCGTCTTGTAAAATGGATACGTAACAAATACCGTAAGTACAGGAAACAACGATGGTATGCAGCGTATAAGTTTTTACAACGCATATCAAAGGACTATCCTACTTTGTTTGCACACTGGAAGTATGAAGGCTTTCGACCTTAAATGATTTGGATTAAGAAGAGCCGTATGAATCGAGAGGTTCACGTACGGTTCTGTGAGAGGCTTAGGGGTGAGATTCCCCTTTGCCTACTCGACTTT
>Ga0335396_10000412_pt1 | contig 58504 bp, 34 predicted proteins | sample FRY02_FD_205743 | JGI IMG/M metagenome (GOLD analysis project Ga0335396, IMG submission 205743) | Freshwater microbial communities from Lake Fryxell liftoff mats and glacier meltwater in Antarctica - FRY-02 (spades assembly) (version 2) | ecosystem: Environmental > Aquatic > Freshwater > Ice >...
TAGCGCATTTGACGTTCCTTCACGCCAAGCTTTTCAAATTGTTCAATTGTTGCCATTTTATAGGTTTTTTTTAAGGTTTATAATCCCTAAAAACGGTCAACTTATTTCAGGCTAGGACAGTTTTGAGTTTTGAGCTAAAAAATAATTATTCAAATTGGTGGATTGCGAATTGGTAGATTGCTTGTCGATTGAAAACATCCGCAATTACCCGAAAAATCTGTTGAATCAGTGTTCAAAAAAACAATTCTGAATTTCAAATTCTTAATTCTTAATTGCCTCAACACCGAGGGGAAACCCCGCAGCGAAGATCTGAAATTTTTAACCGTCACTTGGTTTTAAACGGATACAAACGCTTACAAATGGTTTATGGTAATTTGTTGCTCCTTTTGCCAAGCGCAGGGCAAGTGCAACTTGAAGTTTCCTAAAGCTTGAGGCTTGCGGCTTGAAGCTTGAAGCTTGAGGCTTGAAGCTTCTTGCAGCTTGAGGCTTGCAGCTTGAGGCTTGAAGCTTGAGGCTTGCTGCTTGAGGCTTGCAGCTTGAGGCTTGCAGCTTGAGGCTTGAAGCTTGAGGCTTGAAGCTTGAGGCTTGCTGCCGCCATAACAAAGCCTTAAACAATTAAACCTAGAAATCAATTCTTAGTCTATAAATTCTAAAAAACGATTTATGCACAATTAAACATTAGATAATAAGGGACTTATGCGCGTTATTGTATAATATCTTTTTTCCTTTTGTTTGGCAGATGCGCATTTTGGCTATTTTTGTATTTTAGAATTCATTCTCTTCTACCAACATGAAATATACTTCCAAAGCACCTGCAATTTTATTACTCGATGACGGCACCGTATTTTACGGAAAAGCCGCAGGATTCAAAGCTTTAGCAACCGGCGAACTCTGCTTCAATACCGGAATGACGGGTTATCAAGAAATTTTTACTGATCCCTCCTACACCGGTCAACTCATGGTAATGACCAGTGTTCATATTGGGAATTACGGAATAAAAGAAAGTGAGTCGGAATCAGATAAAATTCGTATTGCCGGATTAATTTGTCGCAACTTGAGTCCGATTCACAGTCGCAAAGATGCCGATATGAGTATTCAGGATTTTCTGTTGATGAATAAAATGGTGACCATAACGGATGTGGATACGCGCGCGATTGTTCGACATATTCGCAGCAAGGGCACCATGAATGCGATCATCAGCACATCTATACAAGACATTGATCAACTCAAAAAAGAATTGGCGAAAGTTCCTTCGATGGAAGGCTTGGAATTATCCAGCCAAGTAGCCAGTGAAAAAATTTGGGATTTTAATACTTCAGGCAGCATGAAAGTAGCATTGCTCGACGCAGGCTTCAAACATAACATTGCACGTTCATTGGCCGATCGTGGCTGCCAAGTTAGAATTTTCCCTTACAACACCGGATTCGCAGAAATGAACCAATGGCAACCTGATGGATATATGTTATCGAACGGCCCTGGCGATCCTGCTGTAATGAAAGATGTGGTGAATACAGTAAAAGAAATTTTGAATAGCGGCACTCCCCTTTTCGGAATTTGTTTAGGACATCAACTTTTGGCTGAAGCTTGCGGAATGCGCACCTACAAAATGCATCATGGACACCGAGGTATCAATCATCCGGTAAAAAACTTGAATCGAGGAACAAGTGAAATCACGAGTCAGAATCATGGATTCGCAGTGATGCAAGAGGACATTGAAAATTCAAAAGATTTAGAAATTACCCATTTCAATCTCAACGATAAAACCATCGAGGGCATTCGTGTGAAATCAAAACCTGCTTTCTCGGTTCAATACCATCCCGAAGCAGCTCCCGGTACTCACGACTCAGCCTATTTGTTTGATGAGTTTATTGAATTGATCAAAGTGCATTCAAAAGCGAAAGTGGCGAATAATTAAGACATGTTGTGCGAATTGACTATAAAAATAATTTTTAGAAAAGATAAATAATGGCGGTCTTTCACGAGGAGACGCTGTAAATGAAATCAAGAAGAAGAAAAAATTATCCGCAATAAAATACAATTATCATTGAAAATAATCTATTTTGAACACGCACTAATTTTCAGGAAAAAATCTTTGCGAACTTTGCTCCATTGCCCCTTTGCGTGAAAGTTAATCAATCTATTTTGGCCTATTACTAATTTTCAGGAGTAAAACATCCGCGACTCTGTGCCGCTGCGTGAAAATTGAGGATTAAATAAATCCTTCCTTCGTCTCCATTTTCAAATTTATTCATACTAGCCAGAAAACTCAATAATTGATTTCCTTACAAATAATCAATTAAGTTTTGAAAAAATAAATTTATCTTTCATATTCCCTTAAAAAATATTTTCCAAGTCTTCCCTGCATTCATTTCTTAACTATTTTTGATTTATGAATCGAGGACAAATCCTGCTATTGATTGTGTTGATTTTTCTAAACAAAACTTCAATGGCAGGCAATACTAAAAATTATTTTCAGCAGGAAGTCAATTATAAAATTGATGTGCGTCTGAATGATAAAAAAAATAGTCTCGCCGCCAACATCGAAATTGAATACATCAATCGCTCTTCTGATACACTCAGCGATATTTGGATTCATCTTTGGCCCAATGCATACAAGGATAGAAACTCTGCGCTCTGCAAGCAAATGTTAGAGAATGGTGATGCCTCTTTATATTTTTCGAAAGAAGAAGAACGCGGCTACATCGACTCCTTACGTTTTACTGCAGATGGAGAAGTTATTACTTTGACTTATGACAAATCAAATAAAGACATTGCCGTATTGCATTTATCAAAAGCATTGTTGCCTGGCAATCGCGTGATTTTAAAAACGCCATTTTTTGTTAAGTTACCCTCTGCAAAATTTTCGAGACTCGGTTACATTGGACAGGCCTATGCGATCACGCAATGGTATCCGAAGCCGGCGGTATACGATCGTGATGGTTGGCATGCGATGCCTTATTTGAATCAGGGAGAATTTTATTCTGAATACGGATCATTTGATGTAACCATCCATCTTCCTCAAAATTATGTAGTAGGTGCCACCGGCGATTTACAAACCGAATCGGAAATTGCATTTATGGATGCGAAAGCTGTAGAAGCAAAAAATTACAGCAATGATATGGCCTTTCCGAAGTCGTCAACAGCATTCAAAAGCATTCGCTATACGCAACAAAACGTGCATGACTTCGCATGGTTCGCCGATAAGAGATATTACGTTTTGAAAGGGGAAGTCATCACTCCACACAAGGAAAACAAAGTGAGCACCTGGGCATTGTTCACCAACTCGGAATCACATCTCTGGAAAAACAGCATCCAAAATATGAACGATGCTATCTATCATTACTCTGCACTTGTGGGCGATTATCCTTATAAACAATGTACGGCGGTAGATGGGACCATTGCTGCCGGCGGAGGAATGGAATATCCGAACATCACCATCATTGGCAAAGCATACGATCCATTTACTTTTGATATGGTATTGGCTCATGAGATCGGACACAATTGGTTTTATGGAATACTTGGCTCCAACGAACGTGATCATCCTTGGATGGACGAAGGAATGAATTCATTTGTTGAGATGAAGTATGCCATGCTTAAATATCCACCTTCTGTATATGGTAATTTAAATGAATTAGGCGCGGCCGGTTTAGCAGGAAGAATATTAGGAACCAATCAGTACAATTACAAAGAAGCAGGAAATTTTGAATATCAAATTGCCACTGGAAATTTCAGTGATCAAGCCATCGCAAATAAAGCGGTTGATTTTACCTATATCAATTATGGAATTGTCGCTTACAAAAAAACGGCGCTGGCAATGAATTATCTTCAGGACTATTTAGGCGATTCCATTTTCAATGCGTGCATGCATTCCTATTTCGACGAATGGAAATTCAAACATCCGCATCCGGGAGATCTTCAAAAAGTTTTTGAAGCTGAAAGTCAAAAAAATTTAGATTGGTTTTTTAAAGATTTTATATACTCCGACCGAAGTCAGGATTTAAAATTCAAGAAAATTAAAAAGACAGACTCAGGTTTTGATTTTACGGTGCAAGATAAAGCAAAATTAAATGCTCCATTTCCAGTAAGTGCTTATCATGATTCTATAAAATTTATTACATGGTATGAAGGAAGTGAATTAGGAAAGATGATTTCATTTCCTTGTGAAGGATGCGCTCAACTCATGATTGATGAGGAGGGATCAACACTGGATGTAAACAGAAAAAACAATCGCTTTCCGAGAAATCATAAAATCAATGTGAGCATTCTACCAAAAACGCATGCGCTCGACAATCATTCACTTTTCATCACGCCCATTGCCGGCTGGAATCGTTACAACGAAGGCATGTTGGGATTAAGTTTTTACAATACTTCCCTCCCCTTGCGACAATTTGAATACAGCATTTCTCCGCTTTATGCTTTTGGCGACAAGACCATCAATGGAATTGCGAATTTTAAATTTACATTTCCTGTAAGAAATTTTTTCATCGATAAAATTTCCATCAACAACAACCTAAGAAAATTTTCTTACGGAGAAGAACTTTACAGAAATGAAAATTTAAAATTCGTCAGAGAAAATGTTGGCTATGTGAGATACAGTCCGGAGATCACTTTTAATATTAAGAAGTCACATATAAGAAATAGTATATCTCAAACTATCCAATTACAAAGTGTCCATCTTTTGGAGGATCAAGTGCAATACACCTTCAATCAAGGAAAAGCATCAGGCGCCATCAAAACAGAAAACATAAATTTCTATCGTTTTAAATATCTCTTAGTCGATCGCAAAGTTGTTGACCCATACTCCTTGAAATTCCAAACCGAAGCCAACACGGATTTTGCAAAAGCAGATGTAGAATTCAAGTATCGCATTTCGTATAAGATGAAAGGCAAAGGTGCCGACATCCGCATTTACGCAGGAAAAATGTTCCACGATAATTTAAATGGTTTATACGGATATTTCCTCAGCGACAGAAACGGAGTTCGCGGCTCAAACGATTATGCCTACGATGAATTGTATTTCGGAAGAAGTGAAACAGAGTTTTTCTTATTTCAACAAATGGCATTGCGACAAGGAGCATTTAAAATATACACTCCCTTCGGGGCCTATAAAGATTGGATATTTTCTGCGAACATAAGCATCGACCTTCCTATTCCGCTTCCACTAAAATTATATGCTGACCTTGGCACTACCGATGAATTCAAAGATGACATTAAAGCAGTGTATGATATCAGTTCTAACTTTAGTTACAATGCTGGAATTTGTTTTAGTTTGGTAAAAAACACCATCGAAGTATATTTCCCATTGATAAAATCAGAAGAAATAAAAAAATACTTGGATAACAAGGACAGCAAATACTCCGAACAAATACGCTTTGTCTTCAATTTATACAATTTGAATCCCTTGAATCTGAGAAATCAGCTCTTCTGATCTTACAATACTTATATTTGCAAAAACACGGTAAGTTTAATATGCAACTCCCGGCAGGAAAGAAAATATATTTCATCAGCGATTTCCACCTCGGTGTTCCCGACAAGGCGAGCAGTTTAGTTAGAGAAAAGAAAATTGTTCGTTGGCTGGAATCCATTCGTCACGATGCTTGCATTCTTTACTTGATGGGCGATGTGTTTGATTATTGGTTCGAATACAAGCACGCGGTTCCCAAAGGCTACGTTCGCCTTTTAGGCAAGCTGGCTGAGCTCAGTGATAGCGGCATCGAGATGCATTACTTTACCGGCAACCACGACATGTGGGTGTTTGATTATTTGCCCGAAGAAATCGGATTGCAAATTCATCGTGATCCCGTTCAAAAAACATACAACAATAAAAAATTCTTTCTGGGACACGGCGATGGATTAGGTCCGGGCGATCATGGTTATAAATTCATCAAGAAAGTTTTTGCAAATCCATTTTCGCAATGGATGTTTGCACGTCTACATCCCAATGCCGGCATTAGTTTGATGCGTTATTTCTCCAAGAAAAGCAGAATCGCCACTAGCAACGACGACGCAACATTTTTAGGCGAAGAAAAAGAATGGCTTGTGATTCACTCTAAAGAAATTTTACAAAAGCAACATTTCGATTATTTCATTTTCGGACATCGACATTTACCTCTGGATATTCAACTCAATAAAAATAGTCGATACCTCAACCTCGGCGAATGGATCAATCATTTTATGTATGCTGAGTTTGATGGAGTGAATATCCATCTGAAAAAATTTGAAGAATAAGTTTTATTTTTTTTGAAAATGACCATCTAAAAAATGGCAGTAAAACAATCGCTTTTAATCTTGCTCGAAAGAACCCCAGTTTCGCTTAATAATCGCTTCTTCGTGCTCTTCTACCGTTGGAATGTACTCGACTGCTCCATTCGCTTTTGCTGCATCATACGCTTTCGAATTCATCACTAAAGCCTCGTCATATTGACGATCTTTATATAAAAACCAACTGTATTTATCTAGCGTCACATAATCGTTCCAAGCGGTTTCGCTGAAATGAATATTGAACACATAATAGCGAGTATGCAATTCCATCCAAGAGGTAGAAGCAGAGAGAAACAAAGCCACCAACAAAACAAATATTCTTCCTGGTGACAAAGCACCTGGTTCGCGTAATGTCATCAACAATGAAAGGACAGAGACAAACAATGCGAGCATCATTAAAATTAATGTTCCGCCCATAAATTTCACTTCTGCCAAGAAAAAGATCAACCAACTCACGGTTGATAATCCTAACCAGCCGGAAGAACGTTTTTTGCCTGGAGATGTCATCACCAAAGAATGCACATAATAAATCAACATGGCTAGGAGTCCTACACCCATTACAACGGCATGTCCGGGCACGTGATACAATTTCATCACGAGACCACCTAGGAATATTAGAAAGAAAACTAATTCTATCATTTTTCTAATCAATTATTGATTCACTGGAATTGAAATGTATTAACTCGGATAAAAGTAATAAAATATTTTAGATGTATACGTAATTATTCTCTTTTAGGTTTTTTGCTTCTTTTTCTTTGCAGCCGGAAACAATACATTATTCAATATCAATCGGTACCCAGGTGAATTGGGATGTAAGCTCAAATCGGTGGGTGGATCGCCCACCATATGCTGATAGTCTTCAGGATCATGCCCTCCGTAGAATGTCCAGGTTCCTTTTCCAAGCTCGCCATGAATATAACGCGCTTCGTTGGCAGCTTTATTGTCGCCCATAATGAGAACATCGGGCTTGATTAATTCTTTCTTAAAAGAGGTGGTTTGACCCATAAAACCTTTTAAAACTTGTTCATGATTTTGACAAAGCATGGAAGGAACCGGATCCCATTTCGCTGAAAATTCAAACAATAAAAACACATCTTCATTGCGTGGAATTTTTCGTTGCGTAGTCATGTCAATGTCTGAAAATTCGTATTCCATAGGATTCTGACTCAGTTTGAAATTACGAAAAGCGAAGGTATTGTTGAAGTCTAGTTTGTTATTGTAATTGGATGTTGTTCCATCTCCATCGTACATCTTCTCACAAATATCAACTCCTTGGGCTGATAATGCAATATCATAACTGTCGGTTCCGGAACACATAGAAAAAAGAAATCCGCCTCCGGCAGTAAATTCTTTTATTCGTTCTGCAACCGCGCCTTTCATTTGCGACACTTTCGAAAATCCTAATTTATTTGCCATGGCTTCGTCGGTACGAACTTGCTCCTGATACCATGCCGCTGTATGATACATGGCGTAAAACTTTCCGTATTGTCCAGTAAAATCTTCGTGATGCATGTGTAGCCAATCGTATAAAGGAAGTTTTCCTGTCATGATTTCCTCATCGTAAATAACTTCGTAAGGAATTTCGGCATAAGTTAAGACGAGCGTCACGGCATCGTCCCAAGGCAATTTATTTTTTGGCGAATAAACAGCCATTTTAGGTGCTTTCTCCAATTTTACCAAATCCATATTGACTTCCGGCCTTGAAATTTCATCAATGATGTTGGCGGCTTGTCCATCAGCAATTACGGAATAACTCACACCACGAATGGTACACTCTTTCTCGATAGCGGGAACGAACTTAAACATAAAGCTACCGCCTCTGTAATTGAGCAGCCAATCTACTTCCAGATTATTCGTCAGGATCCAATAAGCAACTCCGTAAGCCTTCAAATGATTTTTTTGCGTATTATCCATCGGCACCAAAATATAGGAAGCCATGAGCGAACTCATCATGGAGAAAAAGAATAAGAAGAGAAGGAAAGATTTTTTAATCATTTTTTGTAGTAATACTTAAACGTAAAGAAGTGGAAAATGTTGCTTCCAAAAACCCTGTACTTTCTTAAAAATTTGTTAATAAAGAAGCTTTGCTGGCCATAAATCTGCAATTAAAAAGGATTTTCATCCATATCGTTCATTCTAGAATTTCGTGTTATTCTTCCGGAATCAACATTGGGATTAGGACTCATTTCTGTTTTTTGCGATTCTGATCCGCTTTCATCCAGAAAATCATAGGTGTTGTAGTCGGTGAATTTAGTGAGACGACCAATGAAGCGAAGGTCGACAGATTTTAGAGCTCCATTTCTGTTTTTCGCGATGATGATTTCTGCGAGATCAGTTACCGGACGGCTGTCTTCAGTTTCGGTTAATCCATAATATTCGGGACGATAAATGAACATCACCATGTCGGCATCCTGCTCAATAGCTCCTGATTCACGAAGATCACTTAACTGCGGTTTCTTGGTCTGGCTTTTCTCTACGTTACGACTCAACTGTGAAAGTGCGATTACCGGAATGTTTAATTCCTTTGCAATTCCCTTTAAAGATCGAGAGATATACGAAATTTCCTGCTCACGATTTCCGTTTTTATTGTCGGTACCGCCTTGCATCAATTGCAAATAATCGATGATGATCAATTCAATTTTTCTTTCTGAAACCAAGCGACGACATTTTGCACGTAATTCAAAAACATTTAATGCGGGAGTATCGTCAATGTAGATGGGTGCCTCGGTGAGAGCAGTAACTTTTTTATTTAATTGTTGCCACTCGTACTCTTCTAAATTTCCCTTCTTCAATTTCTCGGTGTCCAATTCCGTTTCGCTTGCTACCAAACGATTCACCAATTGAATACTCGACATCTCCAAACTAAAAAAGGCAACAGGCTTTTTAAATTGAATGGCGGCATTGCGCGCGATACTCAACACGAATGCAGTTTTACCCATACCCGGACGTGCGGCAATGATAATCAAATCACTTTTCTGCCAACCTGATGTTACACGATCCAACTCTGTAAATCCGGTAGGAACTCCGGTAACCCCTGTACCGATATTCTGAGCCATTTCAATTCCCTTCACGGCTTTCGACACCAATCCTGCCATAGACTCATACTTTCTGCGGATATTGGAATCGGTAATATCAAAAAGATTTTGCTCGGCTTTATCGAGTAAATTCAATACATCGGAAGTATCTTCGAATGCCTGACGGATGGTATCACTTGAAATGCGAATCAATTCACGTTGAATAAATTTTTGCAAAACTATACGTGAGTGAAATTCGATGTTGGCAGCGGAAGCAACTCGGTTTGTTAACTGGGTCACATAAAATGCGCCACCGGCTAATTCAATTGTTCCATTTTTTCTTAATTGCTGTGTAACGGTTAATATATCTACCGGTTGTGTTGTATGGAAAAGATCTTGTATAGCTTTAAAAATAACACTATGTGACTCCTTATAAAAGGCTTCAGGTTTTAAGATATCGATAACTTCTGCAACGGCATTTTTATCCAACATCATGGCACCTAAAACTGCTTCTTCCATGTCTACCGCTTGTGGTGGCAGTTTTCCGGGCATAGCTTCCGTTAATACGATTTGGGATCCGACAGGTTTTCTACGCGTTGATTTCTCAGTACTCATTCTTCAAATTTAATAGCTAGGGAATAGCAAAGGACAATATTTTATTAACATAAATTCAATGCTCGCTGTTTCAGCAGCATTATTTATTAGACAAGAAAGCCGGCAACAATGCACCGGCCCTCAAAATTTTTTACCGGTATTTTATTCGTTGTACACACCCATCGAACAGAACTTATCAATTCTTTGTTGGATGCGTTCTTCAGGACTTAAGCCTTTCAATATTTTCAATTGATTTAATATTTCATCCTTAACGGTGTCAAACATTTCCGAAGGATTAGAATGTGCACCCCCTACAGGTTCTGCGATAATCCCATCTACTAAATGAGAAGATTTCATATCAATAGAAGTCAACTTCAAAGCTTCAGCAGCACGCTCTTTATTGTCCCAATTTCTCCACAAAATACTCGAGCATGACTCCGGAGAAATCACAGAGTACCAGGTGTTCTCCAACATAAATACACGATCGCCAATTCCAATTCCCAATGCGCCGCCGCTTGCACCTTCACCAACAATGATACAAATAACAGGCACTTTCAAAATCGTCATCTCATAAAGATTACGTGCAATTGCTTCACCTTGACCGCGCTCTTCTGCTTCTAATCCAGGATATGCACCCGGTGTATCAATGAAAGTAACAATGGGTTTATTGAATTTTTCTGCCAATCTAAAAAGTCGCAATGCTTTTCGATAGCCTTCAGGATTTGGCATTCCAAAATTTCTGAACTGACGCATCTTCGTGTTGGCACCTTTTTGCTGCCCCACAAACATTACGGTTTGTCCGTCCACATCTCCAAAACCACCAATCATCGCCTTGTCGTCTTTCACTCCACGATCACCAAAGAGTTCCATGAATTGTCCGCCTGTGATGGCATTGATATAATCTAAAGTATAAGGTCGATCGGGATGACGAGATAATTGTACACGTTGCCAAGGAGTAAGATGAGCGTACAAGTCAATCTTTGTTTTTTCGATTTTAGATTCGATATCCTTGATCACATCATCTACATTCACTTTGCCTTTTTCTGCAATTTGCTTGGCCTTCTCCAATTGCTCTTGCAATTCTTCTAAAGGCTTTTCAAAATCCAATAATGTTCCGCTCATGTGTTCTTGATTGGCTCCAAAGATACCCGAAAATCAAAAAACTCCGACTTGTATATTAACTTTGTTCTCTTATGATTGCATTTCCTCCGGCAAAAATCAATTTAGGACTGAATATCATTACTAAACGTAATGATGGATTTCATGCCATTGAATCGGTATTTTATCCAATTTCCTGGACAGATGTTATTGAGGTAATAAAGACTGAAAATCAGGAATTTAAATTCAATTCGAGTGGCTTGAAGATTCCAGGAAACAGAGACAACAATTTGATTGTCAATGCTTGTAAATTGCTTCAAAAAGACTTTGATTTACCCGGATTATCCTTCCATCTTCACAAAATATTGCCCATGGGAGCCGGTTTAGGAGGAGGCTCATCTGATGGAGCGTTTGCTTTGATGTTGATAAATAATATCTGTAAACTCGGATTAAATAAAGAAAAACTGAAGTATTACGCTTTAGAATTGGGTAGCGATTGTCCATTTTTTATTGATGAAAAACCCATGTTTGTAAGCGGTCGAGGCGAGCATTTGGAAGAAATAAATGTTGATTTAAAAAATTGGTACATCGTTGTGGTAATGCCGCCATTTTCTGTAGGCACTGCGGAAGCATACCGTTGGATTCAGCCTAAAGCACCTGAGATTTCAATTAAAGCTATTATTTCATCCTCACCTGAAAACTGGAAAAATAATTTGACAAATGATTTTGAAGAAGAAGTCATCCAAAGACATGCACTTGTAGGTGAAATTAAAACGGAATTATATCAACAAGGCGCTGTTTACGCGAGTATGAGTGGCTCGGGAGCAGCGGTGTACGGACTTTTTAAATCTAAACCAGAAAGTCCATTATTCCCGAACATGAACGAATGGTGTGGTATTCTTTGATTGAGAATCCATCCTTCTTATTTGTCTAATTTTGAGCAATCTTTTTCCAAATACAAAATTTATTTTTTTCGATTCCAATTACATTTCCATTTAAAAAAAATGAAAAAAACTACCATCAAAACTACATTGCATGCCCGTAATCAACACAGGGAACGTTACGACTTTAAATTGCTTTGCGAGAGTTTGCCTCAACTTGGAGATTTTGTGTTGATCAATGAATATGGAGATGAGTCCATCGATTTTTTTGATCCGGATGCGGTGTTGACATTGAATAAAGCTTTGCTTAAAAAATATTATGACATTGACAATTGGGAAATTCCTGAAGGATATTTATGTCCTCCCATTCCCGGCAGAGCAGAATACATGCATCACTTAGCCGACTTATTAAACAATAAAGATCCCGAACGAAAAATAAAATGTTTGGATATAGGTGTGGGTGCGAATTGCATTTATCCCATCATTGGTGTAAAAGAATACGGATGGGATTTTGTTGGTACGGAAATCGATCAAACCGCTTTGGATTCCGCTCAAAAAATAATTGATGGAAATTCTATTTTACAAGGAAAAGTAGAATTACGATTTCAAGCAAAAAAGAATTTATTGTTTCATGGCATCATTCACAAAAATGAAAAATTTGATTTGACCATTTGTAATCCTCCTTTCCACGCTTCGGCGAAAGCAGCCGCTGCCGGAAATACTCAAAAGCTGAGTAATTTAAAAAAGCGTCCGGTGAGAAAAGCTGCTTTAAATTTTGGTGGACAAAGTACAGAGTTATGGTGCGATGGCGGAGAAGAAAAATTTATTTTGAAAATGATTGACGAAAGTTTGGCTTATGATACTTCTGTAGGATGGTTTACCAGCATGGTTTCTAAAAGCGAACATTTAAAGAATATACATTTCGCGCTTGAAAAAACCAGAAGAGCACATTACAAAACCATCAATCTTACCATGGGCAATAAAGTATCGAGAGTTATTGCTTGGACATTTAACAGTGAATTAGTCTAAAGTATCCATGAAAAAAATATTGAGTTCCAGATATGCATTACTCTTTGCATTAATTTCATTTTATCTCTTGTCATCTTTTGCGGTAAGATTGACTTTGTACTTTTCATCGTTTAGCAGCATGGATTTTTCAATCCTATCGATTGTGAAGATATTTTCTTTAGGTTTTTATTTTGATCTCGCCGTAGCTTTTTACATCTTTCTCTTTTATGCCATTTATTTATTGCTCATTCCTATCAAATTAATCGGAACTTTATTCGATAAAATACTCACGTATTTCATCGTCTCCATTTCATTAATCGTCTCCGTTTTCTCTTTTATATCCGAATTTCCTTTTTGGGATGAGTTCAATACGAGATTTAATTTCATTGCGGTAGATTATTTAATATACACCTATGAGGTGATTGGAAACATCAATGAATCCTATTCTATTCCACTTGTTATTGCGGTATTGGCAAGCATCATCTTGGGAATCATTTACTTTTTCAAAAGAAAAAATATTTTCGATGCTACATTTACTGACAAATTAAAATTGAGTCGACGATTCACTTACTTTTTTCCGGTGATCGCATCAGTACTTTTTTTCAGTAATTTCAGCACTAACAAACAAGCTGAATGGAGTTCCAATTTATACGAGAATGAATTGAGTAAAAATGGAGTTTACTCATTCTTCGCCGCCTATCGCTCCAACGAACTAGACTACAATACTTTTTACGAAAAAATGGATGATGAAAAAGCTTTTGAAATCGTAAAGCAGGAACTTTTGCAGGATAACCAAACATATACATCGAATGATCCATTCAGTGTCAATCGACAAGTAACAGGCAGTATCGAAAGCACTCCGAACATCATTATGATCTGCATTGAAAGTTTAAGCGCCGATTTTCTGGAAACTTTTGGAAACAAAGAACACTTAACACCCGTTTACGATTCACTAGCGAAAAACAGCATTTTCTTTTCGAACATGTATGCTACTGGCACCAGAACGATTCGTGGAATGGAAGCGCTTACTTTGTGTGTACCTCCTACTCCTGGAAACAGCATTGTTCGCCGACCCAATAACAATCATTTATTTTCGATTGCTACCATCTTAAAAGAGCGGAATTATAATTTGGATTTTATTTATGGTGGAGATGGGTACTTTGATAACATGAATAATTTTTTCGGTGGGCAAGGATTCAATATCATCGACCGTGACCGTGGAAATCCGCTTTCAGAGAATATCGAAACAGAGCGAACAGCCATCCAAGATCAAGATGTTACTTTTGAAAACGCATGGGGAGTTTGCGATGAAGATATTTACAAACAGTCTTTATTAGCCGCCGATGAAAATGCCAAGAATGGCAAAGCTTTTTTTCAGTTCATCATGACCACATCCAATCACAAACCCTATTCATTCCCTGAACACAAAATCGATTTACCGCAAGGTCACCGTGAGGGCGCTGTTAAATATACTGATTATGCTATCGGAGAGTTTTTGAAAAAAGCACAATCAAAATCTTGGTATAAGAACACCGTATTTGTTATAGTTGCCGATCATTGTGCCAGCTCTGCAGGGAAATGGGAAGTCAACATTGAAAAGCACCATATCCCTGCCTTGATATATAATTTACCACATAAAAACGGAACCATTAACTTGCTCGCTTCGCAAATTGATTTGATGCCTACTCTTTTTGGTTACTTAGGATGGACCTACAATACACAACTCTATGGCAAAGACATCAACCATATGAAACCCGAAGACGAACGAGTGGTGCTCGGTAATTATAGAACCGTTGGCATGTTGCGCAATCACATCTTCACAGAAATTAACGATCGCAAAAAATCGTATCAATATGCATGGAATGATCTCAAAAAATCCATGACCAAATTTGATAAGATCAAAGACGATACACTTAAAAATTTAACTATCGCCTATTATCAAACGGCAAGTTATAATTTCAAGCATGGTTTAATGAAAGAGAAATCGAAATAATTTATTTCTAATATCTATTCCTTATGATCGTGATCATCGAAATTTCCTGCTCCTATTTTCGCATTTAAGCTATCCATTTCCGCTTGTGTTTCTTTGCTCAACAAAAACTCTCCTTTGTAATCCATCGACGGCATTCCTGCATTGATCCATGCCGTGTACCAAAAGCAGCCGACCATGAATACCGCTTTGTTGAATCTGCGTTCTACCATGCCATTCAATGCCAGATGATATGCTTCGCTGTACGTTTTTGAATATACCTTCAACATTTGCCCGTTTCTCTCTTCGTAGGCATATTTTTGATCGGCGGGAAATGTTCTTGACAATTCTTTTTCGATGCTTAATACTGAATCGTGCGCAGCATAACTTTCTCTTAATACTTGCCAAATACTTTCAGATGGGTTTTCGAGATACACTGCATTGCCTGTGATGCGATCATATTTATCGCCATAAATTTCTGGCAATCGCGATTCCCAAAATCCGTGAATGCCGTGTTGACCTGTTAATTGCCCGTTATAATTTCGGGTACAATGCAATGGCACATGTGCATCTCCTATATAATGCCCAATATCGGCAGAGTTGCGCAAAATCTTCTCACGATCGTGCGCTTTGAAAGCGGCAGTCAAGCGATACAACATCGTCATCACATGCCAGGGAACAATGCCATGCGCTTTCAATGTATCTTCTCCAATCACCTTCACGGCTTCATCCCATCGCTGAGGAAGAGAATCGAAAGGCTGATCACCGTATCGATCGAGATCGATGAAATGCCTTGGCGCTTCATTGGGATCGGCGTAACGACGTTTGTCGGGATCTACCGCATGTTCCGTAATAAAGCGGATATGCTCTTTGTAAAACCCAAACATTTCGGGTGGCAATGTAAACACTGCAGCATGATTAATTTGTTGATGGCCCCAGAAGCCCCAGGCGAAGAGGGTGATCACAGTACCCGGTACGATGATCAACGACAGTAAACTGCCCAATAGTTTTTTGTTCATACTCTTTTAAAAATAATTTCCCTCTGAGTAAAAATCAGAGAGTGAGCTTAACCAATGCACCATTCACCATCACCGGAATTACCGGCGCTTGGTTGAGTGTAAGGCAATACTCGATGTCTTTATCAATTTGTAATCTTTCTAAACGTTTACGATGCGAACTGTTTTCGAGAAATGCATTCATATCATTTTTTGCGAGTGAATAAAGATGCATCGCAGCAATGACAGCATCACGCATTTTATTCAATTCAAAATGATCTACAATTTTCTCCGCCACAGCACCTGCGAAAAGTGTATCTTCTAAATTAAAAGAATCCTTCCATCCTGAACATAACAACAACACATTTTTATCTTGAGCGATTAACCAATCGCATAAACAATCTAAATTCAAAAAGGATCCTACTACCAATTGTTTCGCACCTTTTGCTGCAGCAATTGCTTGTGTTCCGTTTGTGGTTGACAAAGCAATGTCGCGTCCTTTCACTCGTGGGTCTAAATAACTGAATGGCGAATTTCCCAAATCATAGCCTTCAATCATTTCTCCGTCTCGCTCTGCTCCTACTAAAAATCCTTTTTCTTTATACGATTTACTCTCTTCAATACTCGCAACAGGTACAATACTTTTTACTCCGTTATTTAAAGCAACGCAAATCGAAGAAGTTGCACGCAACACATCAATCACCACTACGACCGCATTAGACACATCGTGTAAATGAATTAATGCAGGCGAGAAGCAAACTTCCAATGCCTTAGTTGAAGTACTAGTTTTTAAACTCAATGTGCTTGAATTATTTTTTTAAGAAAGGGGTTTTTACAATCACAGCTTTCACTGCTTTATCTCTTATTTTAATATAAATATCATTACCTTCTGTGGCATGCTCTTTCGAAACATAACCCATTCCAATCGCTTTTTGCAGACTTGGAGACTGGGTTCCTGAAGTCACGACACCAATCACATTATTCTTGGCATCAATAATTTCATAATCGTGACGAGGAATTCCTTTTTCTACCATTTCAAAGCCAGCTAATTTTCTGGAAACTCCGGCTTCTTTTTGCGCTTTTAATGCTGTTGAATTGGTGAACTCTTTTGTGAATTTCGTGATCCATCCCAATCCAGCTTCTAATGGTGAAGTTGTATCGCTGATGTCGTTTCCGTATAAGCAAAAGCCCATCTCCAAACGCAAAGTATCTCTGCAACCAAGTCCGCAAGGTTTAATTTTAAATTCTGCTCCTGCTTCCATCAACGCATCCCAAATTTTTTCCGCATATTGATTTTCGAAATACAATTCGAATCCACCGGCACCGGTATAACCTGTATTGGAGATCAAAATATTTTTACATCCTGCTACTTCGCCTTTTGTAAAATTGTAATAAGGAATTGCTGCCAAATCTACAGTTGTTAATTTTTGAATCGTTGCTAATGCATTTGGACCTTGTACTGCTAACAAAGAAGTTTTATCAGAGATATCATGCATCTCCACATTGGCGGTATTGAATTTCTGAATCCAGTTCCAGTCTTTTTCTATGTTAGATGCGTTTACCACCAACATAAAGTGACCTTCTTCCAAAGCATACACGATTAAATCATCCACGATGCCGCCATCTTCATTCGGGAAACAACTGTACTGTGCTTTTCCCGGACTCAATTTAGAAGCATCATTGCTAGTCACACGTTGAATTAAATCTAAAGCTCCATCACCCTTCAAGATGAATTCGCCCATGTGAGAAACATCAAAAACACCCACTGAAGAACGAACTTTTTCATGCTCCGCATTAATTCCTTCGTACTGCACCGGCATCATATATCCTGCAAAAGGAACCATTTTAGCTCCTAAGCGAGTATGTAAATCGGTCAATGCTGTTTGTTTCAAAGTATCGTTCGTAGTGGTCATCCTAATTTCTTTATGAAATGCAAATTTAACAATTTTTTCCCTCCGTCAGCATATTGAAGTAATGCAAGTACATCGGCTCCATCGCTTTCACTGAATAGTTCTCCTCCACTGTTTTACGACCATTTTCGGCACATTTCCTTCTTAGCTCTGCATCCTCAATGAGTTGGGAGATTTTTTCAATCCATTCTGAAGTATTCGAGGCGAGCATACCATTCACTCCATCCTGAATAATTCCAGTATTCACTCCTACCGGTGACATGACCGTAGCAATGTTCATGGCCATGTATTGCAAACCCTTTAGTCCGCATTTTCCTTTCGCCCATTCATCATCGGGCAATGGCATAATGCCAATATCTATCTGACCTAATTCTTCCAATTCAGTGGATTTATTCCAAGCGATACCTTGAATATTTAACTCTGCATTAAAATAATTTTTATCGCCAATTACTTTAAAACAAATTTTATCGCCGTACTTTTCTTTCAAAGCTTTCAACACCGGAATCGCCATTTTAAAATGTTGAATGGTGGTGATGGATCCACTCCAGCCGATACAGATTACATCTTTGGACTGAAATGAAACCGGTTTATATTCTTCTGTGTTGATGGTTGTAGGAACGATAACAACATTTTCATTATGATGTTTTGCGTAGTCGAGTAAATACTGATTGCCTGCAAAAACAAGATTGGCCATACTGATTAATCTTGCCGTCTTGCCAGGATTTTTCAACCAGCCAAAACCTTTGTTTGCTTCTGATACATCAAGATGCCAAATCGCATCATCGAAATCATAAATCATTGGTGCTTTCGCTTTGTGTAGTAAGTCTTCAAAAAAAGTAGTTCCTGTTAAGAAGCCTTCTCGGCAAACAAAAATCAAATCATATTTATTTCGATTTATCACATTCCCAGTTCTTGTTATTGCGGCCTTTATACAAATCATTGCTTTTGCAAAATGATTTCCAGGCTGATATAAAATTTTATCATCCGCCTCTGAAATCAAATACGAAATATGGCAATCGTAACCATTGAGTTTTAAAAAATCGAGGTATTGCTCAAACCTGAATCGTTGATTGGGTGCACGGTCTTTACGATGTGCCGTAATAATCAGAACTTGCTTCACAATCTTATCGAATTAATCTTCCTGCCAAACTGGAGGCAATTTTTCTGTGATTTCTATTCCTTTAAACTTTTCGCTTTTTCGAGTGCCCGCAGTCTTCGCCCAATCGGCCATTAATTGCAAACCTTCTTTCAAAGTATATCCTGCTTTAATGTTAAAAATTTTCTGCACTTTGGAATGATCAGCATAAGCATGCATCACTTCATTGCGCGCTTCAAGATGACGAACCTGTCCTTGCATTCCCATTACATCACATACCGTATTCGCTAATTCTTTCACGGTAAATTCTTGATCAGCGCCGATATTAAAAACCTGATTGTAGGCCTCGGGAACATCAACACAATTTGCAATGTAGGGAGCTACATCACCGATATAACTGAAGGCACGCGTTTGTTGTCCATCACCAAAAATTGTCAATGGTTTTTCCAACATCAATTGATTCATAAAGATACCCACAACATTTCTGTATTTATCACCTAAATTTTGATATTCTCCATACACATTGTGCGGACGAAAAATCACATAATTCAATCCGAACATTTCATGTGTACATTTTAAATCCATCTCCACCGCCAACTTTGAAATTCCGTAAGGATCTTCCGGTTCGGGAAGCATGTCTTCTCGCATCGGTAATTGACCACGACCATACACTGCTATGGATGAAGTAAACACAAAACATTTTACTTTGTGTTTTACAGATTCATTGATAAGATTGACACTGCCAATTAAATTATTGGTATAATTAAATCGTTTGATGAAATGACTCAAACCTTCTGCTGCATAGGCAGCCAAGTGATAAACATATTCGAACTTATGTTCATTGAAAAGTCGCTCGAGCAATTCATGATCGGTGATAGAGCCCTTCACAAAAATGGCTTGAGGATGTACATTCTCTTCGAATCCACCACTCAAATCATCAAGCACGACCACTTTGTGACCTTTGCTAATCAGCTCGTTGCACACATGAGCTCCAATAAATCCGGCACCACCGGTAAGTAATGATACAGCCATAATTAATTACTAGAAGACAAAAATAACGAAATCAATCAAATAGAGCGATGTCACTAAAATACAATCTACTCAATCGCAAATAATTGCATAATTTAGTAGCCGAAACTAAATCCAAATTTTCGTTGAAGTCTGTGTTAGAGAAAAACGCCCCGAGTTTATTAGTCCTGGCCACCGATGTAATTATTTGCTTGGTAGCATTAGGAATTGCCTATCAGTTGCGTTTTAATTTTAATGTACCTGATTCAGAAATAATAACTTACATATACGTTTTCCCTTTTCTAATCACTGTCCGACTCCTTTCTTTCCTTTTCGTAAAAACCTACAAAGGCATAATTCGGTATACGAGTACCCGCGATACTGTTCGAATTTTATTAACCTTACTCTTGGGTTCCGGATTTATGGCGCTGAGTAATGTGGTGAGTTATCAAATGATAGGCATTTATATGGTGCCTTTTTCCATCATCATCATTGAATTTTTACTTAGTGTATTTATCATGGTCACAGGAAGGTTGGTGGTGAAAGTGATTTATATGGAGTTAAAAAATCCGACAAGCGAAAAAACCGGAGTACTCATTTATGGAGCAGGAGAAGCAGGTTTAATCACAAAGCGGACATTAGATAGAGACAAAGGCACGAAATATAAAGTGATTGCTTTTGTAGATGATGATCCAAATAAATCGGGAAAAAAACTCGAGGGAATCACCATCCACCCGATCACCACTTTGGAAAAACTTTTGAATAAGGGAGAAATCAAACATTTAATTATTGCCATACAGAATATTTCTCCCGAACGAAAACAAATCATTATTGAAGCGGGACTCACTCACAAAATCAACGTATTTAATGTTCCACCGGTAAGTTCATGGATCAATGGACAATTAAGTTTCAAACAAATTCGAAAAGTAAACATTGAAGATTTGTTGGGAAGAGATCCCATACAATTGCATCTTCAAGACATCAAAAAAGAAATATTTAACAAAACTATTTTGGTGACGGGAGCTGCAGGTTCTATTGGCAGTGAGATGGTACGACAAATTCTTCCATTCTCTCCAAAGAAAATAATTTTAGTGGACCTTGCCGAATCTCCGTTATATGAACTAGAGCTCGAACTAAAAGATCAATCTGAGATCAACACACAAAAAGTGGAAGCTGTTATAGGTGATATTCGCAATAAAGATAGAATGCGTAATGTATTCAACACCTTTCATCCGGAAATCGTTTTTCACGCAGCGGCTTATAAGCATGTTCCATTGATGGAAATGAATCCGAGTGAATCCATTCTCAACAATGTTTTAGGAACAAAAAATATTGCAGACTTATCGAATGAATTTGAGGTCAAAAAATTTGTCATGATAAGCACGGACAAAGCAGTAAATCCTACCAACATTATGGGAGCGACAAAACGAATTGCGGAGATCTACACGCAATCGATGAATTCCATCAGCAAAACTAAATTCATTACTACCCGATTCGGCAATGTATTGGGATCTAACGGTAGCGTCATACCGCGATTCAGAAAACAAATTGAAAACGGGCAAACTCTCACCATTACACATCCTGACATCACCCGTTATTTCATGACCATATCAGAAGCTTGTCAATTGGTTTTAGAAGCAGGAGCGATGGGAGAAGGAGGTGAAATTTTCATTTTCGACATGGGTATTCCGGTGAAAATTGATGATTTGGCGAAAAAAATGATTCAACTTAGTGGACTTGAATTAGGGAAAGACATTCAAATAAAATACACAGGTTTGCGTCCCGGTGAAAAATTATTTGAAGAGTTATTAGCGAACGAAGAAAACACCTTACCCACCCATCATAAAAAAATTATGATCGCCAAAGTCAAAGAGTATGAATTCGAGAAAGTCACAATAGACATCAAAGAGTTAATCGCTTTATTCGACGCTCAAAACAACGATGCTATTGTTTCCAAAATGAAAAATATGGTCCCGGAATTCATCAGTCAGAATTCGGAGTACGAGAAACTGGATAAGGATTTAGTCAACTAATAAATCGTCCTGTTTCACGCAAAGTCGCAAATTTTTATATTTCGCTTGCCAATACTACTTACTAATCAATATTAACCATCGCAAATTAAACTGTCTCGCAAAGTCGCCAAGTTCAACTAGGTAGAAATTTCTTTCGAGCAATTTTAGATATTCGATTCAAAAATTTTATTGCTGAATTATATTGTTAAGTTAACAAAAAATTGCGTCATTGCGAGACAACAGGAGTCACGAAGTTCATTCTATTAGTTACCATATATATTAATTATAATCAATATAAATTTGCGCCTTTGCGTGAAAAAAAGCAAAAGAAAATCCTACCCGTGAATCGTTTCCTTTTTCCCGAAGTCTTGAATAATTTTTCCTTCCATCTCCAACCATTCATCCCATCTGGCTTCTGCATCTTCTTCACCTGCGTACTTACGAGCAAAACTTAAAAATACGGCGTAGTGATTTGCCTCACTGATCATAAGTTCATGATAAAAAGTTTTCAAATCTTCGTCTTTGATATTTTCTGATAATACTTTGAATCGTTCGCAACTTCGTGCTTCGATCATGGCGGAGAAAAACAAACGATCTAACAATTGTTGCTCCCTGTTTCCACCTTTGCGCATGAAATCATACAAGCGATTTACGTACTCATCTTTGCGCTCACGACCCAACACAAAACCGCGCTCCAACAATTTATTATGCACCATTTGAAAATGCTGAATTTCTTCTTCAGCAATAGCAAGCACAGCACTTACCATATCGCTCTTTTCCGGATTTTTGATAACGATGGTAATGGCATTCGTTGCTGCCTTTTGTTCACAGTAAGCGTGATCGGTAAGAATCTCTTCGATATTCCCTTCTACAATATTTACCCAACGAGGATCCGTTGCTAACTTCAATCGAAACATAAATTATAATTTCTAATATTTTAATAGTTCTTCAAAAATCACTTTTACTTTTTCTGCATTCGGAAGCATCGTCGCTTCTAAAGTAGAATTTAATGGAATCGCAGGTAAATTTTCAGAGCCAACTACACGCACCGGTGCATCTAAAAATTTAAAACAAGACTCTTGAATTCTTCCGGCCAAAGCTTGTGCGAAAGAGTTGAATACGGGCTCTTCCGTCAACACAATGCACTTATTATGTTTCTTCACCGAGGAAAATATAGTATCGGTGTCCAATGGATTCAATGTACGCAAATCAACAATTTCTATTTGCCCAGGGAAATTCTTAGCTGCATTTTTTGCCCAATACACGCCCATGCCGTACGTTATAACGGTAAGGGTATCCGTAATTGCACTCGCTTCTACTTCCTGAACCATTCTGGCTTTTCCAAGAGGTAAAATATAATCTTCATCGGGCTCAGTAGTTTTTGCATCTTCAGTTCCTTTGATTTTGGACCAATACAAACCTTTATGTTCTAACATCACCACAGGATTTGGATCATAATAAGCTGCTTTCATCAATCCCTTTAAATCAGCACCTGTAGATGGATAGCAAATTTTAATTCCGCGAATATTCGTCAACACACTTTCAACACTCGAAGAATGGTAGGGACCTCCGCTACCATAGGCTCCAATTGGTACACGAATAATACAACTGACAGGCCATTTCCCATTACTGAGATAACAAGAACGACTCACTTCTGTAAACAATTGATTCAATCCCGGCCAGATATAATCTGCAAATTGCACCTCCACTATCGGCTTGCATCCGCTCACACTCATACCAACGGTACTGCCTATGATAAAAGCTTCCTGAATGGGAGTATTGAACACACGATCATCACCAAATTTTTGAGCCAGTGTAGCCGCTTCACGAAATACGCCACCCAATCTTCCTCCTACATCTTGTCCGTACAACAAACATTCTTTATGCTTCGTCATCAATTCCTGAATCGCAAACAAAGCACAATCGACCATCACTTTTTTCTCGGCACCAACAGGACTTCTTTGTCCTTTCTCTTCAGTGACTGGAGTTGGTGCAAATTCGTGCAGAAATAAATCTTCCGGATGTGGATCTTCCGCTTTTAAAGCTTCTTCAAAATCATTGCGAACTGTTGTGTGAGCCGATGCTTCCATCTCCAATAAATCTGATTCGGCAATACCAAGCTCTAACATTTCCTTACGCAAACGCGGCAATGGATCACGCAATGCGGCTTCTTCCAAATCATCACGATACCATTCTTTTCGAACTCCGGATGTGTGATGATTTAAGAGTGGCACCGTAGCATGTACAAGAAAAGGACGTGGATTTCCACGCATCGATTTTATAATTCTATTGAGCGTTTCATAGCACGTGAAAAAATCGGTTCCATCAATGGTGACCGCTTCCAAACCTTTAAAACCTTTTGCATATTCAAATGCATTGGTAGATCTAATTTCAGTCGCTTTCGCTGAAATATCCCATCCATTGTCCTGCACTACATAAATAATCGGGAATTGCTTTAGAGCCGCCATTTGAAAAGCTTCTGCTACTTCTCCCTCTGTTACACATGCATCTCCCAAAGAACAAAGCACAATGGGAGCATCGTCATTGCTTTCGATGAGTCCTTGCGATTTCAAATACTGAATGCCCATCGCTACACCAGTTGTAGGAATTGCCTGCATCCCTGTTGCAGAGCTTTGGTGTGGAATTTTTGGAAATCCAGGACGATTTAAACTTGGGTGAGAATAATACGTTCTTCCTCCTGAAAATGGATCATCACGTTTCGCCAACAATTGCAACATCAATTCATAAGGGCGCAAGCCAATACTCAAGAGCATGCTATCATCGCGATAATATGCGCTCAAGTAATCCTGCTCCTTCAGTAAAAGTCCTGCAGCGATTTGAATAGCTTCATGACCACGTGAAGTAGCGTGCACATATTTGGAAGTAATTTGAACTTTTTCCTCGTAAAGCACCGTCATTTCTTTCGCGGTACACATTAAGTGGTAGGCTTTCAACAGTAAATCAGCACTTAAACCTGCTTTCATAATAATTGGTTCTGAGAGAGACATGGTGCAAAAATAGCAAATGAAGAGGCGCGAAAAACATATTAGTTCAAGCTATTTATTATTTTTTTAAAACTGAATACGAGACTGTTTCCAATAGAAGAATCAAGCTAAAGCAATTGAATCCAGTGTTCTAAATAAAGATAAAGAAATCCAAATCGCTTTCAAACCTGACTTCAGAAGTATTTTTCCATTCAAACTGAAATGGCGAATTTAGTAGCAATTCAAACAGCCAAAAACAAGTTCACTATTAACACCGATTCGTGCATAATAACATCAGTTTCGAAGCAAAACATTCGATATGAAATGCAATTTTGCATCAAACTAGATTATGATAGAAATAAACAAGGACAAATACTCCGCAAAGTATTTTCCTGCAAACATCTCCAGATACACTCAACAAGACCAAGTACTATATTTTTATGCGACTGATACAGTTTTAGAAGTTAGTATCCATTCCGATAAAATAGTACGTTTCCGCTACGCACCGGATGGAATTTTTCATAGAGATTTCTCTTATGCTACTTCTGAAAATTTTAGCACCCAAAAAGCCAATCTTTCGGTATACGAAGATCGTCATAAGTTTGATTTGATGACTGATTTTTTGGTTATTCAGATTTACAAAAAGAATTTAAAAATTACCATTCTTGACAGAAAGTACAATGTGATTAATGAGGATGAGTTAGGATATCATTGGCAGCATTATATCAAGAAGGGCGGAAAAATAAATTATTGCTCCAAGAAAATTCAAGATGGTGAGGTATTCTTCGGACAAGGAGACAAGCCGATGGAATTAAATTTAAAAGGAAAACGTATCGAAAATTATGGTGCAGATACTTACGGATTTAAAAAAGATCAAGATCCCATTTATAAAAACATTCCATTCTACATGGGATTGCACAACGACATCGGCTATGGGATCTTTTTCGATAATTCCTTTCGTACCATTTTTGATTTCGGAAAAGAACAATTTGACGTATGCAGTTTTTGGGCGCGTGGCGGAGAAATGAATTATTATTTCATTTATGGTCCTCAGTTGATGGAAGTGATTGAACAGTATTCTCACATCACAGGAACACCTGAGATGCCTCCATTGTGGGCTTTAGGCTATCATCAATGTAAATGGAGTTATTATCCGGAAAAACAAGTGAGGGAAATAGCTAACGAATTTCGCGAGCGCGGAATTCCCTGTGATGCCATTTATTTAGATATTGATTATATGGAAGGATTCCGCTGCTTTACTTGGAGTAAAGAAGGATTTCCTAAGCCTGCAAAACTATTAGGTGATCTGGCAGAAAAGGGATTTAAAACCGTCATCATCATTGATCCGGGAATTAAAATTGATCCTGAATACTGGGTGTATCAAGAAGGAATAAAGAATGATTACTTCTGTAAACGTGCCGATGGTGAGTTGATGATGGGTGATGTGTGGCCGGGAGCATGTAATTTTCCAGACTATACGAATCCGGATGTACGACGTTGGTGGAGCGGGCTTTTTGAAGAATTAATTCGCATGGGTGTACGTGGTGTATGGAATGACATGAATGAACCTGCCGTTTTTGAAATTGGAACTTTTCCGGAAGATGTGCGACATGATTATGATGGTGATCCTTGCAGTCATCGCAAAGCGCATAATGTATATGGTATGCAAATGACACGTGCTACACAAGAAGGAATTAAAAAGTTTTTATATCCGAATCGACCTTTCGTAATCACTCGCTCTTGCTATTCCGGAGCACAACGTTATAGCTCTGTTTGGACTGGTGATAATATCGCGACGTGGGAACATTTATGGATTGCCAACATGCAAATTCAACGCCTTTGCATGTCGGGAATTTCATTTGCCGGATCAGATGTAGGTGGGTTCATTGGCAATCCGGACGGTGAATTGTATGTGCGATGGTTACAGATGGCGGTATTCCATCCTTTTTGCAGAACACACTCTGCAGGAAATGATCCGGGTGCAATGCCTCAGGAACCTTGGTCATTTGGAAATAAATTTGAATTCATCGCGAAGAAATACATCTTACTTCGCTACCAATTGCTTCCTTACATCTACACGATGTTTTGGCAGAATTCGCAATATGGAATTCCAATGATACGTCCCTTAGTACTTACTGATCAATCGGACATAGAATCATTATATCATCCGGAACAATACATGTTCGGAGATAAGATCATGGTGACACCGGTGAATCTCCCGGGAGCAGAAACTTGCCAGGTTTATATTCCTAAGGGCAGATGGTATAACTTCTGGAACGACGATTTAGAAATTGGGGGAAGGGAAATAGAAGTTGAAACTCCACTTGATAAAATGCCACTCTTTGTGAAAGAAGGTTCCGTCGTTCCTCATTATCCGAAGATGCAATATGTAGGAGAAATTCCAATCACAGAATTGACCTTGCATATTTATTATACTAAGACAGTTCAAACGAGTCACCTCTATGAAGACGCCGGAGATTATTATGGCTATAGGAATGGACAATTTAATATTAAAAAATTTGTTGTGCGTCAAAAACGAGGTCACCTAACCATTAACCAAACGATTAGTGGAAACTTCGAACCTACCTATACGCATTACAAAATAGTGTTACATGGGATTCCTGATAACATCAACGAATTTGAAGTAGACGGAAAGATTCATCGCATCACAAAACGACATACACAACTAAGTGTCATTAAAATCAGAACCACTTCACACTTCAAAGAGATTTCAATTAATTTATAGATGAATAAGGTAATGATCTCATAAAAAAGAGCATTCTCAAAAGCCAATTTTAAGAGTTTAGTATTCTTAAAAGAAAACTCACTCTTAGGGTACCACCATAAAAAAATAGGCTGCCTCATGTTTATGAGACAGCCTATTCTTATTTATAGCATAATATTTAAATTCTATTCGACAACAATCCTAAGTTGTGATTTACCGTTTTCATTTTCCACACTTAGAATATACATACCGGAGTGATATGAACTCACATCTAATTGCATTTGATTCAAGCCTTCTAAGGTGGTAAACTTTTCATCTCGCAATATTCTACCAGCCAAATCAAGGATCGTTAATCTGTAATTATCAATAGATGGTGAATTAATTGATACATTCAAAATAGAACTTGTCGGATTTGGATATGCCATCAATTCGAGAGCGTTTGTTTCAGCACTTTCTCCAAAACGAGGACAACTTAATGCCGTAATATTTCTTGTTTTAGTACTACCTGATGCACAAGAATTGACACCTTTTACTTTTATTGCCTTCAGGCCGGCTATACTGTTAAACTTTACATTTATAGCAGTAGTTCCTTGTCCACTTTGAATTGTTAATGTGCTAGGTACAGTCCACAAATATGATGTTGCTCCAAAAAGAGGATTCGTAGAATAACTTGCAGAAGCGCCAATACAAATTGAGTCCTGCCCAAATATTGCCACAGGAGTTCCCGGCTTAGCATTCACCGTCAAACTTCTTTCCGTTCCTGTTGCACATGCATTTTTTGCAGCAACAAAGACAGAACTTGCCGTAATAAAGCTAGGCCAAGTAACCACCACAAAAGTATCCGTAGTAAATATTGGTGAAGGCAAACCATTAATTAAGACGCCGGCAAGTAAACATTTCCAACGGTAAGAAGTAGCGCCTGCGGTCGGTTTAATAGAATATATCTGAGTAGAATTACAAACTCCAAATTTATTACCTGTTATAGCTGTTGGAGTACCCGGAGCGGTAGTTCTTCTGTTAATTCTTAATTTCGTTTCAAGTCCTAAACCAACACAATTACCTCCACGCACCCTCAAGGTATCTCCATTATAGGCGGCGCCAAACAAAACAACTACTGAAGCATTTGTAGTTTGAATGGCTGTACTAGAACCATTAACTGTTGCACCTGCCGGAGGAGTCCAAAGATAATAATCTGCACTACCAATAGCAGTAATGGAATAAGTAAATGTTTCATTTCTGCAAGCTGAACTTTGACCTATAATAGAACTTATAGTTCCCGGAAGAGTGGTTCTCAATTTTACATTCTTACAAATTTCCAAGCCGTCACAACCAGAAGATATGTCAACACAAACATCACCAGCTTGTCCATTACTTGGCCAATTAACAATGATACTATTGGTTCCTTGTCCGCTAGCAATAACTACATTAGTAGGTACTTTCCAACTATAAGTTGCGCCGGGTTGAGATGGCACTGAAAAAGTTACTCCATTCACAGGACGACAAACACCTGTTGTTCCTGCCATAACTTGCGGTAAGATGGTACTTTGGAAAAATATAAACATGGTGTCTTTATCTGCAACACATGGACCTGCTCCGTCCGGATCATTTGTAGTAAGAATCAATCTTACTTGACCGTTTGTGATATCTTGCGTTGAAGGAGTATAGCTAGCGTTCAATGCATTCACATTAGGTGTAAAGGAACCTGTTCCGTTGCCTGACCAAAATGCAGAGCTAGCACTCCCGGAAATAGCTCCAGATAATCCCACTGCTCCTGTAGTACATGAATAAATATCAACTCCGGCATTTGCAAATGCCGGTGCTCCGCAACCTGAACAATTGATCACATTTACAAGTGCTGTATCAGATACAACACATCCGGCAGGACCGGTATAAGTATAGGTAATGATTTTCGTTCCGAGACCAGCTGATGCCGGGTTAAATATATTCGAAGATACACCCTGACCTGAATAAACTCCTCCTGCCGGCGTTCCGGTGTTTAGAGTAAATGGCGATGCTGTCAAACAAATATTGCCTAATGAATTTAATACAACGGTTGGTAATTGATTTACCTGGAATACTTGTGATGCGCTTCCAACACATCCAGGTGCAAAGGTCACAGTGTAAGTAATAGTTTGAGTACCTACCGAAGGATCAAATTTTCCGGCGCTCACACCTACGCCACTGTAAACACCACCGGCAGGCGATCCTCCTACTAAAGTTACGAGAGGTGCTGTTTCACAAACTGCATTAAATGCATTGAGAGCAACAGTTTGTTGATTTACAACCGTAATACTTATAGAATTAGTAGCTGTTCCAGCACAAGCAGCATCACTCATACTTATCATAGAATACGATGTAGTCGTAGCAGGACTCAAGGCTAATTGATATGGATTAAGTGACGTTGTTATTGTTGAATTAGCATTTGTCGTGTTGTTCCTATAAGTAAATGTATAAGGTGCAACTCCGGTAAAGCTCACAGGTACAGAAGCCGTAGATCCATTACAAATAGACTCATTTGGACCAAATGATGCAGTAGGATTAGCGCATTGATCCGCTAAACAAATATTGAAAGTTCCTGATGTTAACGTATCCGACCATACACGAATAATATAATCGGCCTGAGGATTTAATCCGCTGAAAACATAAGTTCCGTTCGCAGCAGAATAACATGTTATTTCAAAACCTCCGCACTCAAATAGCAATTGCGCTTTTAGAGTTGTAGCTGTTCCTTTTGAAATTGTCATTACAATATTACCAAAATTTCCTGTATTAAAAACGAACCAAACATCACGTTTCGTTCCTGCATCACAGGTAGCTCCATCTGTATTAGGTGTTGCAAAGTTATTTGAAAAAGATTGAGAAGCAGCAGGGCAAGATAGTGGTTGATTCACAGTTAATCGAACTGCCGAAATACATTCATCATTCACCGGTGGCAATGGACAAGCTGTAGTTTTATATACACAAACATTAGCAGTTCCATTAGCTGTTGTGCTATAGGTCCAAATTCTAATATAGTAAGTTTGGCCAGCAACATATTCATTCTGACACAAGCTAATTTCTGGCATGGCACCATTATTATCATCGGCACATTTCATCATCATTCCGCCGCCGTTTGGACATGAACTCCATACTTCCATTACCCAGTCGTTTACGGTACCTGCCTGAGTGGTTATTACAACTTTATTTCCTCCAGATGGAGCAACAAATTTTAACCAGGTATCATCATTTGCTCCATTCCCATTAAAATCAGAACAAATTGCATTGGGACCATTTGAAGATACTCCTGAACTTACTGTAGTAAAATTACATACTGCAAGGCTGTTCGCTACATTAACTAAAGGCGCAGTTGAACAATCTTCTCCTACTCCACCAGTTTTGAAAACTATAGGACCTACAACAGCACTATTTCCATTGGCGCCACATGTTTGATACACGTAATAATTATAAGTTGAGTTTGCAGCTAGGCCGTTCACTAAAACTCCTGAACCAATTCCATTTATTTGCGTTCCTGTTCCTTGAGCAAAACCTGGAGCTCCATATTCCACATTACATATTCCGTTACCTCCTGCCACTGTCCAAGTAAGTTGTGCGGATGTTTGAGTGCTAAATGCGTAAGAAGCATTTTGTGGCGAAGAACAAAGTGCCTGAGCGAAACGATACGTTAATCCCGCAGGTGGTAATAAGGAACCAGAAAAAGTACAGTTGGCTGCATTTGAGCCGCCATTTGTAGAATTAATCCAAGTATTTGTACCACTAATAACTTCTCTGTTATTAATGTTAGTTGGGTATCCGTTATTTGAACCACGTAATCCTACTTGAGCTGTGCTAGTTGTAAATGCACCACTACAATTATAAACGAACTCAATTGCATTACTTCCTTCACTCAAGCGCACCTGAAAATTCAATACAGGACCGAAAGTGGCACCACTTGTATTAAAAGTTTTAAAATTTTTCCATTGAATAACAAAAGTTCTGTTAGGGGCTGATCCCAAAGTCTGATATCTGATTTCACCTGTTTGAGCAGGCACTCCGGCAAAATAATATGCATTCAAATTTCGTCCCATCGGCGAGGCAGCGCCCATATAGGCGGTTGTTGCAGAGATTGGAGTATAACCGGTAATAGTTCCACTAGCGGCCGGAAATGTAGTTCCAAAGGTGATAAAGCCATTGGTACTTACCTTACATCCCGTGTAGTTTGCATTATCATAATTGAAGCTAAATGGAATAGATCCATCGGGTATATTATAAATCACATCGTCAAGAGAAGCTGCGCCTGAAGTCCCGCTTGCGGTAGCTATTACTCCGCCTCCAGAAATCGCTGTATAGCTTCCAGTGGTTTGAGTGAAATTATAAGTGCTCACCTGGGCTTCTAAGGTTCCATTTGTGAGCACTAGAACGAAAGCAAGTACTAGTTGCTTTAAGGGTGTGTAATTAATTTTCATGGGTATTTTTTTGGTGTGTGTGTGTGTAGATGTTTTGATGTGTGGAATAATGATCTAAATTTCAGAAATTACTTTGCACTTATCAAATATAAATGCTTAAAATCCCATTAAATTTAATTCACAGGCCAACATTGATTATTACAAAGCGAAAATGTAGATTTAATAGGTAAATCCATTCATTATTCGGGATGTTCTGGCTTGGTTTTGCCATTCTCCAAATTATTAAGAGGATTGGTAGAATTGCCTTGGATAAGAGGGCGCCACACTGCTGAACCGGAGATGGTAAAATTGAAATTATTGGTTCCTGATACCAACAATACAGGTGTTTTACTCCATGTTTCTACAGTATTTCTGCCTTTAAGGACTAAGTAAAAGGAACCATTGGCTTGAGCGCCGGGAATAGAAGCTGAAATTGTTCCATCGGTGTTCATGAGTAAAGTTCTTGTAAGTACCAAACCAAAAGGAGAAGTAGCATTTCGCAACTCAAGTTTCATCGTATCTGCTTTTGTAGGCAAGTTTACAGGATCTACTACCGCTGTCATAAATCCACCACCAATATAATACCCTTCTATAAAAGCTTTTACATTTAAAGTAAAGCCTGGAGGATTACCAACGCCAAAGGTCAATGGGCTTTGAGCAGAACATCCGTTAGATCTAAATACAGTTATGAATCCTGTAGTTGCACCAACTGGAACAACAGCCGTAATCGTTGTTGTATTAACAACATTATAGGTGGTTGCAAATACTGTATTGAATCGAACATTCGTAATATTTGTAAATCCCGTTCCACTAATTGTAATGGTGGTTCCAATTTGTGAAACGGTAGGATTCAAAGTCGTAATCGCCGGACTACTAATGACTGTAATCGGTCTTGATGCCGAACGCTGACATCCATTACCGATTCCATAAGTATAGGTGATTGTATGAGTGCCCACTCCGGCTATAGCTCCATTAAATTGACTACCGGTCACTCCAATTCCTGAATAAGATCCGCCAACCGGTGATCCGCCACTCAAAGTAACGACTTGATTCGAACAAACGGTATTCGTAAATGGAGCTAATGTTACGGTAGGCGGTTGCACAACATTTACGCTTCCAACACCGGTAACTGATCCCGAACAGATAGGACTATTTACAGTTAAAAGATTATAAAAAGTAGTAACAATTGGAGAAACGTTAATAAAATAAGGAGTTGTTGAGGTTACAAAATTAAAATTTGAAACTCCATCAGTATAAGTAACACTCCATGGAGGTACACCCGTTAAATCAACTCTTAATTGAGCAACACCTGTGGTACAAATCGTTGAAGAACCTGAAATAGTTGCAACAGGATCATCACAAGCATCAGAAGCACAAACACTGAAAGTTCCGCTTTGACCCACCGCTGACCAAACTCTAATAATATAATTTGCTGAAGGATTTAATCCGGACAAAGAAAAAGTACCCTGCGCCTGATTGTAGCATGCAACCTCAAATCCACCACTACCACACTCAAATAATACCTGAGCTCTTAGATCAGTAGCAGTAATTTTATTGAAGGTGATATTAAAAGGCCCTGTTGAACCCGTATTGAAAATTAAAAACACGTCATTTAAGCCTGTGCTTCCATCACACGTTGGGGTAGCCCCAAAAGCTCCACCCACACCGGTAACAGTTGCAAATTGTGTAGTGAAAATTGATTCGCTGCCCGGACAAAGAAGCACTGAATTTATTGGAAACGATGAGGCGCTTTCACAATCATTGTTAGAAGGAGCAATAGGACATGGTGTGTCTTCATAAATACATAGGGTCATATTGCCCGAAGCATTAAGACTATATGTCCATGCTCTAACATAATAAGTTTGTCCCGGAATGTATTCGTTTTGACATAAAGTAATTTCCGGCATACCACCATTCACATCATCGCTACATTTTAATGAAAGTCCTCCGCTTGCAGGGCAATTACTCCAAACTTCCATTACCCAGTCATTGTTGGTACCCGCTGTAGTTTTAACGACTATTTTCTTCCCATTTCCTGGTGCAACGAACTTATACCATTTATCATCATCAGGAAAATTACCTCCCAAGGCATCTGAACAAATAGCGTTGGGGCCATTTTGAGAAGATCCACTCGTTACTAAAGTAGATGAGCAAGCCACAGAATTAGCAGCAACTCCTAAAGTAATAGCTGACAAACAATCTTCAGCAGGCAAACCGGGTGTAAATGCTTTTGGACCTGCATAGGTTGAAACTCCACTTCCGCTAGGCGAGCAGTCTCTACGAACATAATATTGATAATTTGAGCCTGTCGTTAAACCTGTTAAAACTAAAAATGTATCGGTTGTATTTACCATTGTTCCTGTACCTACAACAAATCCATTTAAGCCATATTCTACATTATAAATGGATCCGGGGAAAGTACCCGTACCGGATCCTGAATTCCATCTCAACTTCACTGAAGTGGTTACTAAATCTAATATAGATAAATTAGTTGGAACAGGGCATGCAGGTATAAATCGATAAACTAATCCTGAAGCAGGAAGAGCAGTTGATGTATATGAAACTGCAGAAACATTGCTAACACCCGTTGTAGTATTCGTCCAAGGTTGACCACTTGCCAAAAGTCGATTCGCAAAAACTGTATTGTTGGCGCCACGTAATCCTACTTGTGTAGAGCTACTTGTCCAAGTGGCCCCTGAAAATCCGCCATAAACAAATTCACAAATTCCACTTCCTTCGAGAAGTCGAGCTTGGAAACTCATATTAGGAACTAGGTTGGTTCCACTTGGGCGAAAATTTCTCCATTCTACAACAAATTTTCTATTAGGAGCGGTTCCTGTTACAGCATATCGTATTTGTGCAATTGTATCAGGATCACTCAAAATAACATTCTTAAAATGACCAATTATATCACGACCGAATGGTACGATTGCCCCATAATAACCATTGGATCCACCACCAATGGCAGTTGATCCGATTGGGTTTACATTCGTTGTTGAAGGAGCACCGCTAAAAGTTAAAAAACCATTACTCGAAATGCTCATTGTATTATAAGTTGAACCATTAAAATAAAAATTAAATGGAATTGTTCCGGCGGCTAAAGTATATACGCGGCTATCAAGAACAGAATCATTCGAAGCAGTAACCCCGGTTGCGGTTGCCACAACAGTACCTGTTATAGGAGTAAAAACTTCTGTAGTTTGCTGAAACGAATAACTTAATTGGGCGTAAGAAGTATGAACAGAAATCATTAAAAAAGCTATTAAAAATATGTGAATGTGCTGATGTAATTTTATATTCATAAGATGATCTTTTTTTATTTGATTTGAGTTATTAAGTAAATGAAAGGATTAAGATACGTCATTCAAATTAACTAGACAAGAAAAATTGGTAAAACACTAAGTCATTGGGGTAAGTGTTATGAACAAAAACTAAGGCGAAAGGCAAAAGGCAAAAAAGAAAGTAATGTAATTTGAAGCATATACAATGTAAAAAATTGACAATCAATAATTTGTCATTTTTTTAAAAATAGTCCCTCAAAATATCATTTTTTGATACCTTTGCGCTCCCTTATAATAGATCCTTCAATGGATTTAATATTAAATGGCGTGGTAGCTCAGCAGGTTAGAGCGCAGCACTCATAATGCTGAGGTCGGGAGTTCGAGTCTCCCCCACGCTACTAAAGATTCTTATTTTTGCAAATTGATTTTTTAGCGATTCATCTTTTAAGAAAATTCAATAAATTCTACTCTTTATTTTTTGGCAGGGTCATCTAAAGTTAATTTCTTCGATTTTCTTTTAAACAAATCTTTAAAGTTTTTAGATAATTCAGTAAACGAATTAAATTCTATGCTATAAAATACTCCGAGACCTTGAGTGTAGGGCGAATTAATGTTGTTGATCAATGAATTGTTATTTGATCTATTAAATGCCTTTAATCGAATACGACCCTCTTTATTCGCTTTCACCTCGACAGTAAAATCTCCCACAAGGTTTGAAGTATTTTGATTGTTATTATTACTGGTTGAATTTGCTACACCTACGTTACCATCAATAGAAACACGGTCATTGAAAAGGCTAGTTGATAATGCCACTTCCAATTCTTCACTGGTGAGTGCATCGCCCGGTCGGTAATTCACGCCCACATTAACTTGCTTACTGATTTGTGATGCCCAATTGCTCAGTTGATTGCTTAACATTTCATAGGCATTCACACCAACAACAGTGGATGAATTCACGATGCCACGATTCGATATTTCACTGGGAGAAGTAAACCTACGCATCACCAATAAGGATACGGCTTGACGATACTTCTCCTCTTCAGAATTAATCAATCGTTTGACTTGATTTTGAATGCTAGGATCGACATTTAAAACTTCAATGTTAAAAGTAATATTCGGGTTAAATAATTTCTCAGTCAATAAAAGATGCAGTTCAACAGGAACCAATTTCCTGAAACTGCTGTCTTGAAACAAATCATATAACCCGGCTCTCAGCTTATAACTAGCATCTATATCTACAATGGCATCGTAAGGATCTCCTGACCATTTAATAGAACCACCTTGCAAAATATGAAAAGGTTTGTTGATGATATTTTGCATTGTAAATAAATAATCTCCTTCATCAATTATAAAATTTCCAAACATTTTAAAATCTTCAGAAGGACTCACTTTCATAGTTATATTTCCATCCCCTCGGCCTACAATCACATCGCCAATTTTAGAATCAAAAATTAATGAAATAGTAGCATCTTGCGTAATATCAAAAACCATATTTAAATCAATACCTGAAAAATCAGGGCGTTTGATTTTAGTTAATGTATCTTCTGATTTATTTATAAAATTGATAAAACCGCTCTTACTCAATTCGTCAGGATTACTCAAAGGAATATTAAATTTTGTTCCTTTCTCAGTTTTCAATCCAATATCCATTATGAAATAATCCAGATATCCGGTAATACTTATACTTCCGCTGGCATATGCTACACCATAATACAAATCATTGTTGGTTGGACCCGTATTCAAAATTTGAACTTTGCTGGCCATTATATCAATATCAAAATAGAAATTTTTCAAATGATCATGACGAATACTTCCATTCACGAGGGCTTGATTTCCTCGCACGTCGTAGAAAGGAATGTTTTTAAACTGAAAGCGATCTTTTAAGATATCAATCTCCGAAGAAAATGTGTAACTCGTATTTAAATAATCAACTGTAAATCCAATTTTCTGAAGAAAAATCTTCCCGGTTAATTCCGGTTTTTTAGCGGTGCCTTTCAAGTATAAATTTCCACTAGCAATACCGGTGACATTAGAAGCAAGCCCATCCAAATAATGACTAAATGAATGCACATAGGTCTTTTGCAACTCTGCTTTAAAATCTAATTCATCATCCTTTTCTTTGATGAGATAGGATCCAGAAATTAAAATATTTTTTATCCCCCCACGGGTGATCACTCCATCCACATCAATTCTATTTTCTTTCGCATTCCAAACTGACTTCACCTCGGCATTTCCTAGTGTATCACCATACCAACGGAGATTTTCAATGCTTAAATCAGAGTTCATGGCAGGCTTGCCTAATATTCCGGCTATTTGTGCGTAACCATTGATAATTCCTCCAACGTGGATATCATACACACTTAATAAATCATTCATTTGACTGGATTCAAAATCCGTAAATTTAAGGGACAAACGAGAGGTAGTATCGGCCCCGATGATTCCATTGACTGAAATTTTTTGAGAACCGCTTGTGAAATTAAAATCACTAAACAAGAATCCGGTACTATCGGCAAGAATATAATTTGACGTATTGAGTTCCCATTCCTCTCCATTCAATCTCAAGCGCTCGGGAATCAATTTTATGATAGTATATCCGGTTTTTAAAAAGCCGGCATTGATATAACATGAAGCCATCGCTAAAGTTGAGTCTTTCCCCGAAAGCTGTACCAACACGCTGGCGGTATCTTTATTTGTCAGTCCCGTAAAATTTACATTCTTCAATTTCACACTGTCACTCAGGTGAATTTCGCCAAACGAACTTTCAAATTTAAAATTTATATCATCAGTTTTCCCATCCACATAAAAATCACTAAACTTAACCGGACTAATTTCAAATGAACTCGACTTCATTTTAATGGCCATTTGATTTATTGAAGTGTTGAAATATCCTTCTAAAACAGTACCCGGGGCGAGCGTTAGAGACGGGATGAATACAGCAGCTAATTCATCAGTCTTCTTTAATTCCACTTTAAAATTCAACACTTGATCCACCGGTCGCACACTATTTTCCTCTAAAAGTGTTGGCAAATAAGTGGCGATAAAATGTTGTATCGTTTGCGGCAAAACTGAAAAGTTATAGTCACCGGAAATTTTTGCATCTGCAAAATCTGAAACTAAAGTAAGTTCTCTTCTCTCTCCCAATTTTGACTCAAGGAAAATACGGTTAGCATTGATTTCTTTACCACCTTCTATGTATTTCAAATCAAGCGCTTCTATGATGCCCTGTGCATTATCAATATTGTTCCCTACAATGCTAATGCTTAAATCGGCTTTTAAACTGGCTGTATCTTTTCTCTGAAATAAATTCAAAGCTGTTAAATCAATTTTTCTTATTGAAGAATTGAAATTAAAAACAGGAAGATCATTTGTAAAATTTATATCTCCTTCAAAACCCAAATCCAGATGCGGATCATTGACCAACACTTCACCGGTAAATAGCTTTTCAGCAAAATGGCCATTTATTGTAATGTTGGAATATTTATATTTATTAAAATCCAGACTACTGATTTCTCCTTCAAGATTGGCATTGATATTTTTAAAATCAAATCCCTTCCCTTCTAATTTAGTTTTCAAACTAACCTTTCCTAAAATATCTGTCAAGCTCCAAAACTTTCCTAAATCAAATTCATTCAACACTAGATTACCTTTGTACTTCGTTTGCTTATCAACTGAACCAATTTTCAAATTTATATCTGAACTGATAAACCCAATATCAGTTTTTATATTTCCATACGCTACGAAGTCATTATAAAATCCATTAAAGCTACCACTAAATTTCACTTTACCTAAAGCTCCAATCTGTTCAGGTACACTCACGAATTTCAAACTATCAAATGGAAATAATGGAATGGATTCAATATCTTTTTTACTAAAGCCTAATTCATCAACGTTCACTTCAATGTACGTTTCAAAAAAATCAGGCAAACCAGTCATATTCACTTTTCCTTTGAAATAAGTATCCTTGCCGTATTGAAGTTCTACATTCCGTCCTTTAAATCGATCTACCGTTCCGGCAAAATTTCCTTTTAGATCAATGCTTCGATTTATATTCTTCAATTCCTCTGCAAAAAAAGACAAATCTTTAAAATCAAGATTTGACTTTGAAAAGTCTCCCTGCCATTTCACATCAGAAATAAAATTTTCAAAATCTGACAATGACGTGAAATCGAAATTTACTTTTGCGAGCAATTCACTATAATCTGTTTTAGCTTTAAGTGCATAAAAACTCATCTTCCCAGGTTGAATGGTAGCCTGTGTAGAAAATTCATTGATTTTAAAACCGCTTTTTTCAATGAAAGAAAGTTGATTCACATTAAATCTCAAAGTATCTTCCTCAGGAATAATTTCGCTTAATTCTAGATTTAATTTTTTCAAACTGATGTCTTCCCAATCGATGCCATGATCCACATCATTGTATTTTAAATCTTGGTAAGTGAGGTAACAATCTTTCAAAACAACTTTCCGAATTTTCAGTTTCCAGGGCGCAGATTTGGTGGTATCCGGAACATCAGAATTAAAATAGTCAATGAGAAAATCCATATTATAATCGCGCGGCTCTTTATAATATTTAATTCCGATACGTGCATTCACCATTTTCACTTCTTTTAACAAAATATTTTTTTCTTTGAAAGCGAGTTGACCAATACTAATTTCTAGGGAAGGAATAAATACTAAAGTATCCAACTGTTGGTCCTGAATAAACACTTCTTTCAAAAGTATTTTACGGAATAATTGAATATCCACTTTCGCCACTTCAACACGAACATTTAATTCCGAACTTAGATAAGCAGCTGCTTTTTGAACCAACCAAGTTTGAACATTAGGCACCTTTAAAACCAAGCGCAAGCCCAGAGAAAACAAGAGCAACAGGCCTAATACAATAAGGGATATGTTTCTAAAGCGACGGATAATATGGATTTTTTTTGCTAATTTTTAGAATGCACCAAACTAATACATATTGCTAAGGTTAGTTTACCTTTGTGAAGGTATTATGAACAAAAGCAGTGTGTATATACTTGGCATTGAATCATCTTGTGATGATACGGCAGCAGCCGTTTCAAGAGATGGAATTATTTTATCCAACGTAGTAAATACACAAATCGTACATGCTCAATATGGAGGAGTGGTTCCTGAGTTGGCCTCTAGGGCGCATCAACAACAAATTATTCCTGTTGTCGAGGCTGCTTTGAGGGATGCAAAAATATCAAAATCCGAGCTAAATGCAATCGCCTTTACTCGAGGACCGGGACTTATCGGATCCTTATTGGTGGGAACCTCCTTCTCAAAATCATTGGCATTGGCTCTAAAGATTCCTTTAATTGAGGTAAATCACATGCAAGCACATGTCATTGCAAATTTTGCTCACAGAGCGGATCAGATCATCACTCAACCAAAATTCCCGTTTATTTGTTTAACTGTTTCAGGAGGACATACTCAGCTAGTACAGGTAGATGGTTTTTTAGAGATGAAAATTTTGGGACAGACCATTGATGATGCCGCAGGAGAAGCCTTTGATAAAGTGGCTAAAATGTTAGGTCTCCCCTATCCAGGAGGTCCGATGTTGGATAAACTGGCAGCAGAAGGTGATCCTCTAAGTTTCAAATTCCCCCATCCACATGCTCCCGAACTTGATTTTAGCTTCAGCGGTTTAAAAACGGCAGTTCTGTATTTTTTACAAAAAGAAAAAGCAAAAAATCCTACTTTTCTCACTGATGAGTTATCGAATATCTGCGCTAGTGTACAACATACTATCATCGCCATTTTAATTGGAAAATTAAAATTAGCCATTGATAAAACAGGAATTAAGGAAATTGCCTTGGCAGGTGGTGTTTCGGCCAACTCAGGACTCAGAAACAAATTAGCTTCAGAAGGTATCAAGAATTCATGGAACGTACATATTCCTGCTATGGAATATTGTACCGACAATGGCGGTATGATTGCCGTATTTGCTTACCACAAATACCTCCAAAAAGATTTTTGTACTCAAGAAATTACTCCACTGTCACGCTTCCCATTCTAAAAAAACTGTACAAATTGTTGTAAATTCTTTGTTATTTCAATTATAACCAAAGATTCCATTTACATTTGAACAATATATACACCAAATAAAATGACTAATCAAGAATCCAGCAGCAACAATTCAAAAAAACTTTTGATTGTTCTACTTATTGCCTCACTCGGACTAAACGTCTGGTTGTTTGTCAGCAAATCAAATCAAAAAGAAAGCTATCGCGTTGAAAAGGAGGAATTGATAACAGCCAACTTGGACGTTGAGAAAGAGTTAAATGACACCTATGCTGAATTAAATCAGTACCGAGGAATCAACACAAGACTTGACAGTTTGCTTGTGGAAGCCAACTCAAAAGTAGACGTTCAGAAAAAAAGAATTGCTGAATTAGTGCGCAAAGGAGGAAATTCTTCTAAACTCAACAAACAATTGCAGGTTGAAATGGCAGAACTTAAAAAATTACGTGATGAATATCTCGAGCGCATTGACGTGTTGCTGGTAGAAAACGAACAATTAAAAAGGGACAAAACTGATTTAAGTACAACGGTTGAAGCTTTGACTAAAAATTTAGAAAGCACCGTTAATAAAGCATCTGTATTAAGATCTGAATATTTAAAAGTTACCTCCTATAAGAAAAGAAACAATGACAAGTTCACAACGACCGCGATGGCAAAACGCACCAATAAAATTGAATCTTGCTTTACTGTTTTAGAAAACAAAATTGCAAGAAGCGGAGAAAAAACAATTTATATTCGCATCATTGAGCCGGGTGGAAAAATAGTTGGAAATCGCACGGAAGGAAGTAGCACTTTTAAGAATGCTGATACGAACGAAGATATACTTTTCACTACCTCTAAAACGATTGATTACAAAAATGAAAATCAAAACCTTTGTATTGATTGGACCGAAGAAGACCGTGTATTTACTTCGGGAGAATACATGATCGAATTGTACATTGATGGATATTTATCGGGAGTAAGTTCACTTACACTAAGATAAATTAAAATATAAAAAATGGAATAAGGGTTGCAATTCGCAGCCCTTATTTTTTTACTTACAGGAAAACTATTTCATGAATTTGCACTCGACATGCATAGCGATTTTAGAAATGCAAAATATTGTTTTTAGTGAACCATTGGTTAAATCAATAAAAATTAAACCCTAAAAACTTACTATGCCCTATTTCTCGCAAAGTAGCAAACCTGAAGGAATTTGCAAGAAGATGCAGGAAATATTTTAATTTTTGTATTCAAAATATACAGGTATCGTTCGCAAGGCAATTTTCTCAAATGAACAACAAATACAAAACTAAATATTAGATTATTTGTATGAATCAAATCAATTTAACAATGAAAAAAAATATTGCTTTCGTTCCTAATCCATCAGCTTTTCTCCAACAATGCGGCATATAAAGTGTCCGCACCTTCCTCTGTTCCTTTAAAAAGTTTTTCTTCTAGGAGAATCATTTGATGATTTTTTACCAGATCCATCACCCGATCTTCGTTTTCAGCTTTAAAAACAGAACAAGTAATGTAAGTTAATTTCCCTCCCGCTGGAAGCAGAAGGCAAAGCTTTTCAGTAATTATTTTTTGCAGAGAAAGATAATGCTTCAATTTCGCATCAGAAAATAAATTCATTTGCTCCGGAGTGCGCGCCCATGTTCCCGAACCGCTACAAGGAACATCAGCAATGATTCCATCGAATTTTCGATCTTTAAAATTGCCATGAGCTTCATTTGTGAAATCCACAATCATCGATTCATACTTAGAAATTTTATTGCGCTTAAAACGTTCTTTTAAATTTACCAAAATCGATTCGCGGTTATCGCTCACCGTTAGATGAATTCCTTCTACTGCATCCATCAACAACAAGCTTTTCCCTCCTGAAGCAGCACAGGCATCGTACCAGTACTCACCGGAATTTGCGGGCATGAATTGTAAAGTTTTTTGGGAAGATATATCCTGAATCTCCGCGTTCCCGGCTTCAATCATTTTCAATTTATCTAAAGAAACACCTTGATCTATTGAAATGGCATTGCTAATTTCGGGATGTATTGAATAACTTATTTCCGAAGCCTCCAACTCGGACTTCACCAAATTCATTTTCCCTTTTCTTACCCGTAACCATACTTTTGGTTGTTGTAAAAGTCCGATAAAAAAGGATTCTCGATCGAGTTCTTCTGTCAATTTAAACTGAACAGGAAAACATTTTTCCCGATCCACTTTTCCAATACTCTTCTCTATCCAATTTAATTTTGAAGCATAATCAAGAGTAAAATCAATAGACTCAAATTGCAAACCACCATTCAACATGATCTCTTCGGCTTTTGCATCCTGAATATTCTGTACCAAATAAAAAGAGCTCAATAAGCGATGAACAGATTCCATTTCTGCAAACATCTCTCCTGTTCTAAACCAGGCATAAGTCATGGTTTTAATCCATCGACGATCGCGAGAACCAAACTTCTTAAACATTCGAAAATGCTTTTTTAGGAATAAATGAAAAGGCATTTCACCCTGATATTCCTGAATCAGTTGCAAAGATGTATGAATGTATGAATGTAGTTTTTCCATTTACTTATTTTAAAAAAAAGACCGATACAGTGATCGGCCTTTCAAATTATTCTAATTCTCTTTTATAACTCCATTGACATTTGACTCTTGTCTTGCTTTGAAGCTGGCTCAAACAATTCAGGTTGCTTTTTGCGCAATAGTTTTTCTTGATCGGCAGTTGCAGGCAACACTTTTTGAATTGGGAATTTCGTAATCACATTTCCTTGTGCTCCTCTTGCTTTGATTAACTGACTTCCGAAATGAACAACAGATTCTAAGTTACGCAACTTTGGTTTTGGTTTCAGCTTTACAATTACCGTCGGACCTTCGTCCGGTGTTCCTAGCGCTAAGAATAATATTTTACTACCCGGAGTACCTTTGGTTAAATCATACGGCTTATCACGAGTTACACCACCTACTTTAAATCGCTTCATCATCGTTGCTCCTTTCGGACCATCTTGATAAACGACATTGTAAACGATATTCTCTTCTTCATCCTTACGGAACACATTCACATGTATAATTCCTTTTCCGAAATATACTTTGTCTTGAATTTTCGACACTGTTAATTTCCCGTCCGAGGTAATGGCGATGATATCATCCAAATCGGAACAATCAGAAACAAATTCATCCTTCTTCAATCCACGACCAACAAAACCCTCTTCACGATTCACGTACAATTTAGAATTATTGATCACTACCTTAGAAGCAACGATCACTTCGAATTCGGAAATTTCAGTTTTACGTTCCTTCCCTTTTCCGTATTTCTTTAATAAATTTTTGAAGTAATTCACTGCATAATTTTTGATGTTATCCAAATCATGCTTTACCGTCGTCATTTCATCTTCTACACCTTTAATATGCTCATCGGCTTTGAAAGCATCGAATTTAGAAATACGCTTAATTTTAATCTCTGTGAGACGCGCTACATCTTCGTCCGTAATCTCTCTCAAAAACTTCTTCTTATAAGGTTTTAAGCCTTTATGAATGGTATCGATGACTTCTTCCCAAGTTTCACTCTCCTCAATGTTTCGATAAATTCTCTTCTCAATAAATATTTTTTCCAGCGAGCTGAAATGCCAATCTTCTTCCAATTCGGCAAGACGAATTTGCAATTCACGTTTCAAAAGTTCCTGCGTATTTAAAGCACTCAATTTTAAAATTTCATTGACTGATAAAAACATCGGCTTCCCATCTACAATCACACAAGAGTTGGGTGAAATGCCTACTTCACAATCTGTGAACGCATACAAAGCTTCAATCGTTTTATCAATGTCTTCCGATGACTCAGGATGAAGATGTATGACAACCTCCACCGTTGCTGAAGTATTGTCTTCAACTTTTTTGATTTTTATTTTCCCTTTGTCATTCGCAGAAAGTATGGAGTCAATCACCGAGGAGGTCGTAGTTCCAAATGGGACTTCACGAAGCACCAACATCTTCTTACTCAACTTTTCAATAACGGCACGAACACGAATACGTCCTCCGCGTAAGCCATCGTTGTATTTCGAAAAATCGGCAATACCACCGGAAGCAAAATCCGGATAAATGTTTACCGTTTTACCACGAATCGCATCAATAGAAGCTTCGATCAATTCACAAAAATTATGAGGAAGAATTTTGCATGCTAATCCCACTGCAATTCCTTCCACTCCATGCGCTAACACCAATGGAAATTTTACAGGCAATGTAATCGGCTCTTTATTTCTTCCATCATAAGAAGACTGCCAGATACTTGTTTTGGGATTAAAAACTACTTCCAATCCAAATTTACTCAAGCGAGCTTCAATGTACCTGAAAGCAGCAGCGCTGTCGCCTGTATGAATATTTCCCCAGTTTCCCTGAGTGTCGATGAGCAAATTCTTTTGTCCCATTTGCACCAAGGCATCACCAATACTCACATCGCCATGCGGATGATACTTCATCGTATGTCCGATAACATTAGCTACCTTGTTGTAGCGACCATCTTCCAATTCCCACATCGAATGCAAAACGCGACGTTGTACCGGCTTCAATCCATCATCCAAATAAGGAACGGCACGTTCTAGAATAACATACGATGCATATTCTAAAAACCAACTCTCATACATGGTGGCCACTTTTCCGTGATGCTTTCCCGGACCTTGACCATTTACAGGTATTATATTCTCTGACATGAAATTTTCTTTCTTTATTTCTAAATTAATTTTTCTTGAAAAACTAAACCATTGAAGTTACTTCTGTATCCACTAAACTTACTTCATCAGACAGTGGCTCCAATTCTTCTTCTACTCTCAAATTTCGAATAATGAAATCCTGACGTTCGGGAGTATTTTTCCCCATGTAATAATCCAGCAAACCATGCAAAGATGTTTCTCCTGCTAAAAGCACCGGATCCAAACGCATTTTTCTTCCGATAAATCCTTGGAACTCATCCGGCGAAATTTCTCCCAATCCCTTGAATCGTGTAATTTCAGGACGCACACCCAATTTCTGCATCGCCATTTGTTTTTCCAATTCAGAATAACAGTAAATCGTTTCCTTTTTATTTCTAACGCGGAACAATGGAGTTTGTAAAATATAGACGTGACCATTCTTCACCAGATCAGGAAAAAACTGCAAGAAGAAAGTCAACAACAACAATCGAATATGCATTCCATCCACATCGGCATCGGTTGCGATAACGATTCTATTGTATCTTAAATTTTCGATACTGTCTTCAATGTCTAGTGCATTTTGAACGAGATTAAATTCTTCGTTTTCGTACACAATCTTTTTTGTCAAACCAAAACAATTTAAGGGCTTTCCTTTCAAACTAAATACTGCTTGCGTATTCACATCTCTTGCAATCGTTATGGAACCGGATGCAGAATCTCCCTCGGTAATAAACAACGTTGAATCCAATCGTTGAGGATTTTTTAAATCGGGAAGATGGACTCTGCAATCCCGCAATTTTTTATTGTGAAGATTCGCTTTTTTCGCGCGCTCATTCGCCAACTTTTTTATTCCTGCAATTTCTTTTCGTTCTCTTTCACTCTGAAGAATTTTCTTTTTCCATGCCTCCGCAGTTTCCGGATTTTTATGCAAGAAATTATCGAGGTTGGTAGAAACAAATTCATTGATCCAATTACGTAGAGAGGGTCCGCCGGGATGTGTATTTTGAGAACCCAACTTCGTTTTCGTTTGCGATTCAAAAACCGGCTCTTGAATTCGAACAGAAACAGCAGCAGTAATAGAAGTTCGCACATCACTCGGATCAAAATCTTTTCCATAAAAATCGCGAGCGGTTTTCACTATCGCCTCACGAAATGCGGCGAGATGTGTTCCACCTTGTGTGGTGTGCTGACCATTTACGAAACTGTAATAATCTTCACCATAAGTGGTAGTATGCGTAAAAGCAATTTCAATATCATCTCCCTTAATATGGATAACATTATACAAAGCTTCATCCGTAATATTTGCTTTCAACAAATCGAGCAATCCATTCTCGCTGAAAAATTCTTTTCCATTTACAATTATTTTCAAACCGACATTCAGATACGTATAGTTACGAATCATGGGCTCGATGTACTCAATTCTGTATTCATAATCCTGAAAAATTCCGTTATCAGGAGTAAAGATGACTTCAGTACCATCTTCTAAATCGGTGGAGTGTTCCTTTTTTTCCTTTGTTAAAACACCTTGACCGAACTCCGCCCAGGTTGTTTTTCCATTACGAACACTTTGCACTCGGAAATAATCTGAGAGAGCATTTACTGCTTTCGCACCCACACCATTTAATCCTACAGATTTTTGGAAAGCTTTACTGTCGTATTTTCCACCGGTATTGATCTTACTCACACACTCCACTACTTTTCCCAAGGGAATTCCGCGACCATAATCTCGTACTCTTACTTTTCCATCGCGCACTTCTATATCGATGGTCTTGCCGTAACCCATCACATATTCATCAATACAATTATCGATAATCTCTTTAATCAACACATAAATTCCATCGTCCTTGGCCGAACCATCACCCAATTTCCCGATATACATTCCGGGACGCAATCGAATATGTTCTTTCCAATCGAGAGATTGAATACTGTCTTCCGTATAATTGTGATCTAATGTACCCTGCTTCTTCGCCATTTCTTAATTTCTCCTTTTAATTTCCAAGTCCCTATTTTAATCGGGTGCAAAATTCGGAAAATTCACCGCTTAAAATCAAAGTTATCAAAGGCAACTTTGCTTTTCCGTGTTTTACTTGTCCTTTATCAACACTAGAATATTGAAAAAGACTTGAGTCGATTTCTAACTCTTTAATAATCAAATCAAAAACAATCTCTACTCGAAATTATCACTCGGTATTTTTTAAAAATAGTTAATAAATACATCCTTTCCAAAAATGGGAATTAGGTCCGAATTCTTGCGAAACCAAAACCCAATTTAGCGCTAATTATTAAATTTAACAAGAAAAAAATATCTAAACTACTACATTACAAGGAATTCTATATTATTTGAGCGAGATCAAGACCTCATCAATTTTTTTCTTTCCTTTTCAGCCATTTTTATGGAGATGCTTTGATCGGAAGCATATTTCGGATCCAATGCAATGCAGTAATTTCACAAAACATTAACACCAGCTTATCGCTACGTTGAAAAACAAATAGAATAATTACACGTTAATGCTACATGAAAGTATTCATCATTCCCATTATTATTGTGCTAAGTTTTAGTCAATGCACCGGACAAACAGAAAAGCAAAAAACAAATTTCAAAGTAAAAAACATGAGCACATCCCAACAAGAAAATCCACATCACGAGTATTATTCTAGAACAAAGACAGAGAAATTAGTTTTAGAAGATTCCATCTGGAAGAAAATTTTACCTGAAGATTTATACAAAATCGCTCGACATGCCAACACCGAAAGTGCCTTTACCGGCAAATATTGGGACTACGAAGGAGTGGGAACGTATTACTGCGCTGCTTGTGGAAATCCATTGTTTAAATCCGATTCCAAATTCGGTTCCGGTTGTGGATGGCCAAGTTTTTACGAGAGCATTCGACCTGAATCTGTGATTTACAAAAAAGATAAAACGTATGGAATGATTCGTACAGAGGTTTTGTGCGGACGATGTGATTCGCATCTCGGACATATTTTTGATGATGGTCCGGCTCCTACTTACAAACGATTTTGTATGAATTCGATTAGCTTGGAATTTGAGCCTTAAGTAGTTTAATATTCTTCAAAAATAAAAGCTGCTCCATGTAATTAAATCAATTCTTTTACCACGGAGAACACTAATGTCACACAGAGGACATAATTTAAATTAGAACAACGAAAATACCTCAGTGATCTTTGTGAAATGCGTGGTGCTCTCTGTGATGAAATGGATTTGAATTTTAAGAGGCATTTACTTCATAGGAGAAACTAACAATTTTTAAATTCCATTACAAAAAGAAATCTAAAAATTAATAGCATTAAAGTTTCACCATCATTTTATCGATTCTTTTCAAAGGTCCGGGGCAAATTTGATTGTGGCATGCTTGACAGGATTCGATCATATTGTTATGCAATGTAATTCGCTCGGATGCAGGAGCAGCGTACAATTTATCAATATTATTCAAGTAACTTTTAGCCATACCTTGATAAAAATCTTCATCGATATCATGCATCGTACGTTCTGCTTTAAGCATCGCCGAAAACTCGCCTTTGTAAGGTGCTAATTCCTTCCCTTCACGCAATGCGATGGCATTCGCTTCACTCAACTTTGTCATGTCGCGCATCATCAAGGCCAGCTCGCTTTCGCCGTTTGGATTTACTTGTGTGGTTGCACAGGCTTCCTCCTTTGCTTCATTTTCTTTTTGATTACATGAGTGCAAGGCTATAGAAGAGATGAACAAGGCAAGAAGTAGTATATGTTTTTTCATAGAGATCATCTGATAAAGATATAAAATATTTTATAATTGGAAAAACCTTCAATGAAGTGGCAGCAACAAGGTAGAATCTATTTCCAGAGAATCCAAGGGGACAAATACATTCATGGCGGGCCCTTTTAACTGAACATTTACCTGTAGACTCTCCGCTTCCGCTTGAGAAATTTTTTCACGAATCACCAATCGATTGCTGACCATATTAATAAAATTCAGCACATGAGGTTTCAGATTCCCCTGCGCATCGAAACGATATCGGTAATACTTCGGGCTCGGTATCAAACTTGCCATAAAAATACTTTCAGACAAACTCAGTTCATCGGGTGACTTATCAAAATAAAATCGTGCTGCCTCACCTACTCCATACACATTGGGTCCCCATTCAATAATATTCAAATACACTTCCAGCATTCGCTCCTTCGGAACAATATGCTGTCTTTCCATTAGCCAAACGATCAACACTTCTTCCAATTTCCTACTGATTGATTTATTTCTACTGAGGAAAACATTTTTCACCAATTGCATGCTGATGGTAGAACCACCACGCGCAAAACGTTTTTCTTTAAGATTTGTTACCAATGATTCTCTAAAGGACTCCGTCACAAAACCACCGTGTTGCATAAAACTTGGATCTTCGCAAGTCAACACTGCATTCACTAAATAGGGCGATACATATTGCAGCGGTGTAAAAAAAGGATTTTCGGGTCCGACAGTAAAACTTCTCACTGCACGTTCACCATCCATGGCAATAAAAGAAAATGGTACATTTATCTTTCCAAAATTTTCGGTGCCATAACTTTTAATTTTCAAATGATTATTCGCCATCGAAGAATTAAAAATTAAATCATTTGGACGATCGAATGGAACATCACACAACAACTCGTATTTCAGTCCGCCGCTAGCTTTAAATCCTTGCAGCGTGTAAAACATTCCTTCGGGCAATGCATCAAAAAACTGTTGCGCATCCTCCGTTTCAAAAGTAGAATGCAATCTGAAACGACGTTCAGGCACTCGAGAATAGGAAGTAGAAATTTCAATCGGAAGCGCATTCAAAGTAAACACAGTTCCTTTATTTAAACTTAAACTATCGCGAAATACAGAAGCATTCATTACAAATCCCATGGAAGGAAATCGTACATCTTTAGGTGAAATTCGCCAATGATTCACCATCAAATTATTCAAATTGAATTTACCTTTTATGTCTACTTTTCCATCTGCTTCTTCTACTTTTAAATTGACTTGTGCTGAATCGATACACAGTTTAAACCCATCAAACAAATCAACGAAAGGCAGAGCAAAGGAATTTCCTCTGGTTCTTTTTACATTAAAACTATAAGAATTATTAGAAGCATTAACCGTCCCATGCAAGATCCATAAGTTCACGCCTTCTTTTGAAGATGTGATTACGCTTGACTGAAAAATAGAGCCATCAAAAAGCAATTCGGGAATGCTCACAAACTCCGTTAAATCTCCCCTGGAATAACTCACTTTAAATTGTCGAAAAGTAATACGTTCATTAAAAACATCATTTACTTTTTCCAAAATCGACATGAAGCGTTCGTTGAAGTGAGTTGCATTTACCACTTGGCTTGTATCATCGACAGATTCATTATTTCTTTGCTTTAAAAATGAAAAATTATTGGATGAATCCCTCCGAACCAAACTTAAGTGTGTTGTGTCCACCATCAGCTCCCTTAATCCAACTTTAAATCGCAAGAGCTTCGAAATACTAATTCGAGCATATACATTACGTACAGTTAACAGGGTATCGCCATTGGCTGGAATCAAAACCAAATCATGAATGTATACATCGCGAATTCCGGCAAAGCCAACATCGCCAATTTCTAAATTTACATCAAACTTTTCTTTGAACTTCGCTTTTGCTTTAGAGACGACATACTCCAAAAGTGGTTGACGCAACAACAGCACAGATGTAATCAGCAATAAAATTACAGCGATAACAATTAATATCCATGACTTTGTTCGTATCACACCGGATTTGTATTTCTAAGAGTAGAATGACGAAAATAACAAAGCATCCTGACAATTTGAAAGGAATGAAAATTATTTTTCAAATTCGAATAAATAAGTGACCTATATTTGAATGAAAAATTAGAATCATCAAAAAAAGTAATAATCTCAAACTAAGAAAACCCCTGTAGAATTTACCTTTTACTAAAATAATTTAGCGCCCTTTGCCTCTTAGCCAATTTACGTGGAACTCAAATAATAATTATGACACGTCTTGTTTTTAGAACAATTCGCTTCTTGCAATTCAGCTTCTCTAAAAAATCGATGCAACATCAATACAAGTTCATAAAAACGACAATTCAATAAAAAAACGATCAAAAAAAAGAGGCCTCTTAATTTAAGAGACCTCCACAAATTTTATAAATTGAGAAATTAGTTTACACCAACTTTAACAAGATCCACCATTCCGTAGCCTTGCTCACTCAATGCACCTACACCTGATTCCCAAATGAATTTTTGTACATCAGGATGAGCATGTAACGTAAACGGCAATAAATAACCCATCATGGTGCTGCCATCGGCTGCGCGGTAATAACGAGCGAATTTCTTTCCGGTCTCGTTTAATTTCTGAACATATTCATGATCAGGTTGCGCATCGAACTCTGCGAAATTATTTAAATCACTTTCAGAAAATCCTGCACGCTCCATACGATCTAACGTTTGTTCGTAAAGGATATCGGAGAAATCTTGTGAAGTAGGATCAATGGTGATTTGGCTTTTCTCTGGATCTTTACCCGGATCTACCAAAATCATTGGACTGATGCACAGGTATCTCATCTTCGTATTGAATTCAGGATCGGTAATCATTTCATGACTTCGTGGCATCAAATTCATTTTGCCAACACCTAAATAAGGCATTTCAAAAATTTTAGAAATCAATTGCTCTAATTGTGATCCATCTCTTGCAGATAAGACCAACGTTACTTTAGAACTTAAGAATCTCATGAATCCGTTTTGGATTTTCGATGTTCCTTTCAGACTCGAAAAATTAAACAAATTACGATCGCCACCAAAAGATTCAATGATCTGATAAAGACTTTCTGCTATTAAAGTTTGGTGATGCAAAGGGATGGTGTTGGCCGACATTTGATCACGGAGGAAGGAAATTTTTACACGCATTTTTAGGTTAGTTTTTAATTTTAGATTGAATTCTTAACATTTTCATAATCCCCAACACGATCATTGTGCCAACATATCATTTAGTTATTATCTATTTGATTATTAATAAATAACACAATAAATTTTTGAATAAATTAGTGCAAATAGCCAAAATAATTCCAAGAATAGGACGCATTTTTCCAAAATTGGGAATCGAAAATTTGGAAAAAATCAAGACTTTCCACTGGCATTGTAAAGTATTGCCTTTTCTTCTTTACTTAAACTATCGAAACCGGATTTATTGATTTTATCTAAAACCTTGTCTACCGCTTCTTGCTTTGTAAGTGCGGCATCTTTGTAATTATCATCATTCGCAAATTTCCGATCGCGCACAATTTTCATTTGACTTTTCTTCCATCCTCGCTTTTTAAAAAGCTTGCTTAACCAAGCTGTCATATCATTTCCTTTTTTCAATTGCTTAATCATGATGAAACCAAATAGTGCTCCACCTAAATGGGCGATATGTCCGCCGGCATTACCTAAAGGAATGGAAATAAAATAAAGTAGAATTGAAATCAATGCGACATACTTTAATCGTACAGGTCCAATAATAAAAAGTTGCACGGTATACTCGGGCAACAAAGTAGCAATGGCCACTAGAACTGCAATAACTCCTGCGGATGCGCCCATCAAATGACTATAAGAAACTTGAGCAGAGAACGCAGGCGAAATATTAAATGCAATTAAATACGCAATCGCTCCGGCAATTGCACCAAGTACGTATGTTGTCCACAGTTTTTCATTGCCAAGATACTCTGAAAACAAGGTGCCTGTCCAGAAGAGAATAATCATGTTAAAAAGAATATGCATGATGTCGACATGCAAAAACATATAGGTCAGCAGCGACCAAGGTTGATACAAGAGTTGTTGTAAATCGGAAGGCATACTCAACTTCTCCACCAAGAAATTAAAGCTGGATAAGTCGGCAGAAAATATAAACAAGAAGGTACGCAGAATAGTTAGCAATAAAAACAATCCGATGTTTATGGAAAGCAACTTATACAAAGTTGTTGCAGCACCAAATTTCAACCGTAAATTATTTAAAGAATTCTTCATGCCTCAATAATTATCACCCAAATTCTGATATCGTTTTTTATTCCAACTTCGAATCAATAAATAGCCGAATAACATTCCGCCTAAATGTGCGAAATGTGCCACATTGTCGCCCGGATTATTTTGAATGCCACTATACAACTCAAACAAACCATACAGCATCACAAACCACTTTGCTTTAATGGGCAATGCGAAATAAAGATAAATAATTGTATTTGGGAATAACATTCCGAAGGCCAACAATACACCGAATACAGCACCTGAAGCTCCAACGGTGGGGATATCCGATTTTCGAATCAACAACTCGTTCGCAAAATCATGTGCTTCACGAATCATTTGCGGATTATTCGGCGTCATACTCCAGGAACCTAGAAACTCATTCAAGACTGTAATATCATCGGCACGTAAATAACCTTGGTACTTTGTCACTAATAATTTAAAATCGACCGGACTCGTATTCTCAAGAAACAAATTCACTTGCTCTTGCATGGTATGGATATCGTACCACGTAAAACCGGTGTGAATAATGGCGGCGCCAATTCCTGTGATTAGATAATAAATCAAAAACCTCTTTCCTCCCCATACATTCTCCAAAACATTTCCGAACATCCACAGCGCAAACATATTAGAAAACACATGCATTGTATTGCCATGCATAAATAAATGCGTGATGTATTGATGTGGTGCGAAATATTGGCTTGTTAAAAAATGCAATCCTAAATAACGAGTTAATTCTAGGCCGAATTTATCTTCAAGCACAACGGTAGCAAAAAACATTAAGCCATTAATGATCAAAAGATTTTTCACCACCGGTGGTAAAATCTGCCATTTCATGGGTCGGAACTGTTGATCGCTCATTGTCTATTTTTTTTAAAATCCTAGTTTGTTTTGAAGAAGATCGTTCATCTGATCAGAACGAACATATCGCAGTATGGATTGTCCGTTGACTCCATAAAATGGTTGATCGCAATGCAAAAGATCGATGGCGAGTTGACGCAATTCACGCGAAGAATAATTGGCTTGCTCGCGCAAGATAATACTTCGTGCAATGGATCGCGCCAAATTTTCATGCATCGATAATTGTAATTTATCTTTATTCAATCGGTATTGTTCGAGCAATCGTTGTAAAATCTGCTCTTCAGTTCCGGCATCGAGTCCGGCAGGAACGCCATGAAGCACGATGGTATTTTGACCAAACTCCGAAATATCGAAACCCATCTTCCGTAAATCATCCGACAACTCACGCACCAATAAAAAATCATTAGGTGTTAATTGAATTTGCGGCGGAAACAATTGCTGTTGTGAATTCAATTGTTGTCTTGAAAACGCATTTAGATAACGCTCATAGCTCATTCTTTCTCTAGCGCCGGGAATGTCGAAGATAACAAAGCCACGGTTAAACGCAGCCAATGCCGACTTAGGCGCCACTTGTACAAATCGAAAATCATCCAATGTTTCAAATACATTCAACAATTCCACCACCGGACCATCTTCAATTTTCTCTTTCAAAAAAGATTGCTGAGATGGCATGTCACGATTCGTTTCCAACCAAGTTTTAATATCCGTTGGAGAATAAGCTTTAAAGGCGGGCGAATGTTGGCGGTTGACAGCATGTTCATTGGGATGAATGCCTGTACTTTTTTCAAGATGAAAGGGATTATAATTCGGGTTCACTCTAATTTGCGGTTGCACCGGAACATCATTCAATTTGGACAAGGGCAAATCGAAGGAAGGCTCATTTTCAAAATCGAGCGAAGGAGCTACACTGTATTTTCCTAATGCTCGTTTGACTGCAGCTTTAAGAATCGCATACACGTCCCTTTCGTGTTGAAATTTAATTTCCGTTTTGGTGGGATGAATATTCACATCGATCATTGCCGGATCAATTCTTAATTTCAGCCAGTAAGATGCATAAGAATCTTTAGACATCACTGAATCGAAAGCAGAAGAAACGGCATGGTGCAAATAACTGTCTTTGATGAAACGATTATTCACAAAGAAATACTGTTCTCCTCTGTTCTTTCTTGAAAATTCCGGTTTTCCGATATAGCCTTCCACCTTCACAACACTTGTATCTTCCTCTACCGGCACCAAACGTTCTTTGTAATTATTTCCGAATAAAGCGGTGATACGCTGACGATAATTCCCTTCTTTCAAATCGAAAATTTGAGACTCATTGTGATGCAATGAAAAATGAACATGTGGATTTGACAATGCGATACGAATGAATTCTTCCTGTACATGTCGTGTTTCCACCTGATTCGATTTTAGAAAATTTCTTCTGGCGGGAACATTATAAAATAAATTTTTTACGGAGATGGATGTGCCCTCTTGGTAGGCGCACACATCTTGAGAAATAAAATTCCCCCCTTCTACTACAACTCTAGTTCCCACTTCTTCTTCACGACGACGAGATTTTAACTCTACCTGAGCCACAGAAGCAATAGAAGCCAAAGCTTCTCCTCTGAAACCCATCGTAAACAAAGTAAACAAATCATCAATACTTCGCAGTTTGGAAGTGGCATGACGTTCAAAACACATACGTGCATCGGTTTCACTCATGCCATTGCCATTGTCCACCACTTGAATTAATGTTTTACCGGCATCCAGTAAAATGAGTTCTATGCGAGAAGCGCCGGCATCCACGGCATTTTCCAGCATTTCCTTCACGGCAGAAGAAGGACGTTGAATGACCTCTCCTGCAGCAATTTGGTTAGCCACCGTATCAGATAATAAGCGAATAATATCAGCCATAAATTCAGCACAAAGGTAGTATTCACAGAGGGTGTTTTTCAAAAATCAAGCAATAATTTCCAAAATTAAAGAGGGTATAATCAGTAGGTTAAATTTGAAATTGGAAGTTTATAATAAATATTTAAAAAATAAACGAAATTTTCCTGATGTTTTTTATATCTGAAAGATCCATGCTATGCTTAATGTTAATTCCATAATTTTTAAAAAATAGAACACTGATTTTACTGATTTAGCGGATTTTCACAGATTTTTTCCCGAGCCCACTGCGCTTTTACCTGTAGGCTTCCGTCCTTAATATTTAAATTAGATCATCTATTTAAGAAGTCATTCAGGTTCCCTGCGATCCCTTCGGTTAAATACTAAATCAAGAATGAAAAAAGGGAACACTGATTTTACTGATTAAGCAGATTTTCGCTGATTTTTTCCCGCGCCCACTGCGTCCGATAGCTATCGGACTGGCTAGCGTCTTGCGGTTAAATACTAAGTCAATTATGAAATACTAGCTCTATTAGGATTTACAGTTTTAACAAAGAGACACTGAAGGTCACTAGAGTTCACTAGAGATTACTAGAGTACAATATAGAACAATAAAACCTCTTGTGCACTCTTGTGTTCTCTTGTGACTTTAGTGTTAAAAATGATTCGCTAATCGAACTAAGCTTTTAGCAATCTGCCAATTCCTCAGGGCTTAAGCAAAGAAGCAGTCGCAGTCCGATAGCTAAAGGACCTTCATCCCCAATTCCAAAAAAATCTCTATCAAAACATCTCCAAACTCCCCACTCCAAACTCCAAACTAAATCAGTATTTCACCCACTTCCAAACGCCACTTTGCTTGTCGCTTTCAATTCTAATTTGATAAATTCCCGGAGCCCATCCCGCAGCTTGAATACTTTGCATCGTAGACCATGGCGGTAAAATTTGTTGGTGCATTAAACGCCCTTGAAGATCGTACACAGTAAGAGTTCCGCTTTTATTTTGCGGCAATAAATACAAAATCTCAAAACCATAACTACCGGGGTTGGGTGATAGTTTAGCTTTGAAATCATGTTGCCCATTTTCAGTTAATCCCGTACTCACTAAACAGGGGCAGCCTAAGGTGGTATCGCAGCCTAGGTAGTAGTTGGGGTGGTTAACGTTGCCTCTACCTGAAAAGCAAGGTAAATGAAGTGAGTGTTGCTGTACATCACATGCTAAACCGGCACTATCCGGATAATTTATTACATGTAAATCAATAACAGCACTTCCTGAGCTACCATAAATTTTTCCGTTTGCAGCGCGATAAAGCACCCAAAAACTTGTTTGAAGTGGAGGCCACGGAGAGAAATACCCGTCGTTGACCGCAACCGTGTCAAGTACAATTAATGAAGAAAAATTAGCTACATCGAATTGGTAAATCCGATCATAGGATGCAACATATAAGTAATTTGAACTCGAACTAAACATAAGACCCAATGTTCCAACTGTTTCGGTATAATTAAATACCTGCAAGTTACTAAACACACCCGTGCACCGATTAAAATTTAGTAATCTAGCAGTAGCTAAATAACTTCCTGCAGAATAATTTGATGTTTCATAAGCGAAGTAATTTCCATCGGGCGAAAATTGACTTTGTCCAATTTCATTGGCACCATGATTAATACCTATACTTTGGGTAAATGGACCTGTTATTCCCGAAGGATCTAATAAGAAAACAAACATACTGTCTGAAAGATGCTTAAAAGTAACAAACCACCAATCACGACCATTGGCATGTTTACAGGCAACAATATTATTGTTTTGACTTGCATTTAATAATGGCA
>Ga0335396_10000414_pt1 | contig 58463 bp, 63 predicted proteins | sample FRY02_FD_205743 | JGI IMG/M metagenome (GOLD analysis project Ga0335396, IMG submission 205743) | Freshwater microbial communities from Lake Fryxell liftoff mats and glacier meltwater in Antarctica - FRY-02 (spades assembly) (version 2) | ecosystem: Environmental > Aquatic > Freshwater > Ice >...
TTCTTATTAGCTCAAAAGAACTGGCTATTGCATACCCAGTTTCATTTTGTTCGCCTGCGAACAAGTCTTTTGCTTTTCTTATTAGCTCAAAAGAACTGGCTATTGCATACCCAGTTTCATTTTGTTCGCCTGCGAACAAGTCTTTTGCTTTTCTTATTAGCTCAAAAGAACTGGCTATTGCATACCCAGTTCTTTTGAGCGATCCCTCGCTGCTTCCATCGCACTCAAAAAAGCTGCTCGAACTTTAAAATCATCAAACTGTCGAAGCGCTGCAACCGTTGTGCCACCAGGAGAAGTAACTTGCTCACGCAACACGGTTGGGTGCTCGCCAGTTTCGCGCAACATAGTTGCTGCGCCATAAACCGTTTGGAGGACTAACGCATTTGCCACATCACGCGGTAGGCCAAGCATTACCCCACCTTCGATCATGGCTTCAACAGCATAAAAAATGTATGCCGGTCCTGAGCCTGAAATCGCAGTTACTGCATCTTGATATTTTTCAGGGACTCGAACTACCTGTCCAACACTGCGCAACAACGTTTCCGTAGTTTGCATATGTTCTTCAGTGCAATGCGAGCCAGCGTTAATCGCAGCCATACCTTCATCAACAAGAGCCGGTGTATTAGGCATGACGCGTATGACTGGGGTGTTAGCTGGTAATAAATTTTCTATGAATGCCGTGGTGATACCAGCGGCCAAAGAAACAACCAAAGTATTTGGTTTTAAAAAATCACAAATTTCCGCGAGCGCTATGGCCATGTCTTGTGGCTTCACAACTAGAACTACAGTTTGTGCTTTCGCAGCTACCTCTTGATTTGTGCCATTTGCAACGCCATGTTTTTGCGTGACCTCAGCAGAACGTTCTAACCTGCGATCGGCAATTAGCAATTCACTTGTCGGCACGCCTGCGCGCAGAAGTCCAGAGAGCAGGGCCTCACCCATAACGCCCGCGCCAATAATCGCGGTAGTCACAATTGACACCTAGCCTTTAGAAACTAAGGAACGCAGAAATAATGCCAAGTTCGATGGTTTTTCTGCCATGCGGCGCATTAAGTATGGGTACCACTGCTGGCCATACGGCACATAAATCCGAATCTTATGGCCGAGTTCAGCCAGGCGAAGTTGCTCTTGTGGGCGCACGCCAAGCAGCATCTGGAATTCAAATGTGGACTTATCGCGCCCACTGCTTAATGCCAAGGCCTGGCCAATCTGAATCAGGCGAGGATCATGTGTAGCCAACATTGGATACGCACTGGACTCAAGTAGATTTCGCATGCTTCGCACATATGCCTTATCGATTTCAACGCGATCTACATAAGCAACATCAGCTGCTTCGGCGTAGGCACCTTTACATAACCGAATTCGAGAATCTTGATATGAATAGGATGCGACGTCAGCTTCAGTGCGATGCAATTGTGCTTGCAATACCCCACCAGTCGTAGGGAACTCATTTCGAATTGCCGTAAGTATACGAAGCGTCGAATCAATTGTGGTGTGGTCTTCCATGTCAAAGGTAACTGTCGTACCTACAGTTTTTGCGACTGCGCAAATCGCAAGACCATTTTCTAATGCAATTTTTTCGCCATCTGCGCCAAGCGCCTGGCCGACTGCAGACAATTTAACTGACACTTCAGCAGTGCCTGTTAAGCCAGCACCCGAGAGTGCGTTCAGAACATCTTTGTAATCTGAAACTGTGGCATCTGCCGCAGCGCGATCCAAAGTGTCCTCGCCAAGTCGATCAACGGAGGCTAGCAAACCATTGTCATGTAATCCTTGGACTGTGGATATCACATTGGCAGTTGTCGTACCGGCAACAAATCTATTCACGACGCCACGACTCAGTGGTGAAGTAGAAACTAAGTGCTCTAACTTTGGACTACGTGAAGCCGAAACCAATAATTCGCGAAGCATGATTCTCCTGCCTTATTAGACCTTGAGTTGCGGTCTAGGCATAACTTTACGCTTAATGTTTAGTCACGCATCGTCAGGGAACCAGTCCAACCGGCGCAGAATTAGCCCTTCACGAAGTGCCCAAGGGCAAACTTCCAAGACTTCTAAGCCCAGAAAATTCATGGCTTCTTGCGCAACAATTGCGCCCGCAAGCAGTTGCTCAGCTCGCCCAGTTGATACTCCTGGCAATTGGGCACGTTGCACGATAGACATTTCACTCAACTTTGGCACCCAAATATCTAAAGTTTCCAAAGTTAGTTCGCGCTGAACGCGCTGGCCTTCGCTCGAAGGCGCTGCGCCGCCAATCCGGGCCAGCTGGCGAAAAGTTTTACTGGTTGCGACAGCGTGATCAAAGTCAACATTTTTTAACTTTGAAAAATTTTCCTCTAGCGTCTTTTTTACATATTTGCGCAAGGATTTAATTTCATCCCCACCCGGAACTTCTGAAGTAAAAAAGTCTCGAGTCAAACGCCCAGCACCCAGCGGTATCGACATTGCAAGATCTGGATGTTCATCAGCACCTGATGCCACTTCAAATGAACCGCCACCGACATCAGCAACCAAGAGTCGTCCCGACGACCAGCCAAACCAACGACGCACCGCTAAGAAGGTTAAGGCAGCTTCATGTTCCCCGTTAAGAACCTGAAGCTCGATTCCAGTTTCTTGCTTGATCTTGGCCAAAATTGAGTCGCTGTTTCGCGATTCGCGAATTGCTGAGGTTGCGAATGCGAGCAAGTCATCGCAGGCATGATCCTTTATGAAGGTATTGCAGTCGTGCAGTACCTCGATTAGAGACTTGACCGATGACTTAGTAAGGGCGCCATCATCCTTTAACTGCTCAGCTAACCTCAGCTCGTACTTTTGTGACATTGCTGGAATCGGCGCTGCTCCCGCATAAGCATCCACGATTAGTAGGTGGACCGTGTTTGAACCAACGTCTAACACTGCCATTCGCATAACCAAAATGTTACTGGCGACAGGAGTGCAAGGTGCGCAAGCAGACCAAAGCATATTAAGATTCAATCGTGGTTGAAAAGAATCCTGATTTCCCTCGCGCGTGGGTCGAGTTTGTTGATCCCGAGGATGAGACAAATTTATATCGGTGCGATCTAACTTGGCTGACGAGTCGTTGGACTTGTATTTGGGGAAATGGTTGCAAGGGAATCGATAAAGAAAATCCTGATGTCGGCTGTTGCAGCTTAGGCGCACACATCGCAGATAAAGAAGATTTTAAGAACACTAAAAAATATGCCGCAATGCTGACACCTGATATTTGGCAAAACCATAAAGAGGGTCATAAAAACGGCATGTTTGAAAAAGATGACGAAGGCGATCGCAAAACTCGGGCCTTCAATGGTGCCTGCATTTTTCACAACCGAAACGATTTTGAAGGTGGCGACGGTTGCTCGCTACATATCTTGGCGGGCCAACTTGGTGTCAATCCCCTTGTGACAAAGCCACAGGTGTGCTGGGAACTTCCAATTCGACGCACTTTCGAAGAAGTAAAGCGACCTGATGATGTGGACATAATTGTCATTAGTATCGAGGAATATTCGCGACGCGGCTGGGGTCCAGGTGGGGCAGATCTTGACTGGTACTGCACAACTGCAACCGAGGCACACGTTGGTGCGCGCGCGGTTTATCAATCTTACGAACCAGAACTTACTGCGCTTATGGGCAAAAAGGCTTACAAAATTTTGGCTGAGCACTGCAGTGCTCGCGAAGAGGTTATTGCAGCAGCAAAAGCAGCGAATAACACTCGGGCAATAAAGTACTTAGCTATCCATCCAGCTACTCCTAAATAGTCGTAGTCGAAGTAATCGACTGTCTGAGCCAACCCGTAATGTAAGGGCATGGCAAAAGCAATGCGTCCGACCTACAAATGCACGGAGTGCGGCTGGACTGGTCACAAATGGGTTGGTCGTTGCCCCGAATGCCAGGCCTGGAGTTCAGTTACTGAATCTGCTGGCGGCGCGAGCAGCGCGGGTCTTCGCACCTCGACCACTGGGGTAGCTCCTGGAAAACCGGCTCGACCGGTCAAAGACATTCCACTCGGTGAAGTTGAGCGCACCTCTACAGGTATCGAAGAATTTGATCGAGTTCTCGGTGGCGGCTTAGTTGCTGGCCAGTGCGTGCTACTTGCCGGCGAACCTGGCGTTGGAAAATCTACTTTGTTACTGGAAGCCGCAGATAAGTTTGCGCGCGCTGGAACAAAGCCTCGAAAAGTACTTTACATTTCTGGCGAAGAATCGGCTGAGCAAATTGGAATTCGGGCAAGGCGCATTGGTGTTAATGCCGACACACTTTTAATCGCAGATGAAACAGATCTAGCGGTACTACTTGGTCACGTTGAAGACGTTGATCCAGACTTACTAATTGTTGACAGTGTGCAAACCATCGCTTCAGCCGAACTCGATGGCCGCGCCGGTGGCGTAGCCCAGGTACATGAAGTAACTCAAGTCTTAACACGCGCTGCCAAGGGCCGGCGTATGCCATTGCTACTTATTGGACAATCCACCCGAGACAACTCTGTTGCAGGTCCGCGATCACTTGAGCACTTAGTCGACACAGTTCTGACATTTGAAGGTGACCGTGGCACACCACTTCGGTTATTACGAGCAAATAAAAATCGTTACGGCCCAGCCGATGAAGTTGCCTGCTTTGAACAAGCTGATGACGGACTACGGCAAGTTACTGATCCCTCCGCGTTGTTTCGTTCCCAACGTGACCAAGCAATCCCCGGAACCTGCATCGCTATCACTCTTGAGGGTCGTCGTGCATTACTAGTTGAAGTACAAGCTCTAACTACAACTAGCCCTGGAAACAATCCAATGCGACGTACGACTGGATTTGATAATGCTCGGGCCGCGATGTTAATCGCAGTGACCGAGCGCGCAGCTCGATTAAAGCTTTGGGATAAAGACGTTTATCTGGCCACTGTTGCTGGTGCCAAGATTTCTGATCCAGGCGCAGATTTGGCTATGTGCTTAGCGATAACTTCTTCGGCTCGCGACACCGCGCTACCGATCGACTTGGTGGCTATTGGCGAAGTTGCTCTTAGTGGCGACGTCCGCCCTGTGCCCGGCATGAATCAAAGACTTAGTGAAGCAGCGCGAATCGGATTCAAAACTGCTTTAGTGCCAAAAAGCACCAAGCTGCCACCAGGTGTCAAAGGCCTTCGACTAATCGAAGTGACTTCACTTGGCGATGCGGTTAACGCAGTCTGAATTCTTTTTCAATACCAAAAATTTTGTTCATTTCGCCATAGACTCATGACAACTCCAGAGAGAAAGAACAGTCGTGGTTATCAAAGAGCAAGTTGATTCCGCTGAAATTCTTCGTTCTGTTCTTGCTCAAGTCGCCCCTGGAACTGCGCTCCGCGATGGGTTAGAAAGAATTCTGCGCGGTAGCACTGGTGCATTGATTGTCCTTGGTCAGGACAAGACCATAAGTGCGATAAGCAGTGGCGGTTTTGATGTAAACATCGACTTTTCGGCCACTCGACTTCGCGAATTAGCAAAAATGGATGGCGCCGTCATCTGTGATCGTGATGCCGTGAAGATCATTTCAGCAGCTGTGCAACTATTGCCAGATCCTAAAATTTCAACTGATGAGCAAGGAACACGTCACCGAACAGCAGATCGTGTTTCTAGGCAATCAAATTTGCCAGTTATCAGTGTGAGTAAATCGATGAACATAATTGCGCTCTATTTAAATGGCCGTCGTTATGTACTGGAAGATTCCGCAACCATACTGTCCAAAGCCAATCAAGCACTTGCCACACTAGAGCGTTATCGCGCCCGGTTGGATGAAGTTGCGGGCTCGCTTTCCACTATGGAAATTGAAGACTTAGTAACTTCTCGCGATGTTTCAACGGTCGTACAACGACATGAAATGGTTCGCAGAATTTCAAATGAAATCGCAGCACATGTTATTGAGCTTGGTACTGATGGCCGATTGTTATCACTTCAACTAGAAGAACTAACTTCAGGAACGGCTGCTGATCTGGGTTACATAATTGCGGACTATTTACCAAGTGGTGGACGCAGAGCCAATAAAGCTGGGGTGATTCTGCAAAATCTTGCCGAGTTGGATGCTTCTGGATTATTAGACGTATCAAAAATTGCTGAGGTCATTGGCCTGCCAAGTGACACAGAATCCTTAGACAACCTAGTTCACCCACGCGGTTTTCGTTTGCTTGCAAAAGTGCCTCGACTGCCAGAACAAATATTTGAGAAGTTAATATCTCACTTTGGAAGTTTGCAAAATTTGCTCTCAGCATCTGCCGAAGAATTACGTGATGTTGAAGGTGTTGGAGAAACTAGAGCACGCGCAATTCGGGAAAACTTGTCACGAGTTGCCGAAGCAAGTTTGTTAGAACGTTACGTTTAACTTCTCTTGAAGTTACCTCGGTGCTTATTGGTTCAATAGCTTCATCCGAAGTTATTTCGGTACTTATTGGTTCAATAGCTTCATCCGAAGTTATTTCGGTACTTATTGGTTCAATAGCTTCATCCGAAGTTATTGAACTTCAAACTTCATGCCATCACTATTTAGGCTGCCGTTACGCCCATGTGCCCAATAAGCACCTGACTCGGCCATATTTCTAACTTTGCAACCCTTAGCAGTCTGCTTTCCAATCCAAACCACTTTTACGCTCCACTCTTGGCCCGGCGCAAACTCTTGTAAATCTTTTTCCGTACTTGCATTGCAGTGATCGGTTGACCAAATTAAAGCAGGCCCAGAAATAACGGTGATCTCATTAGCACCACTACCTACGTCGCGCTTACAAGTTGTCGTTGAAACATTTTTCAAAGTCATTTTTATGTGCAAACCCTCGCCAACAGCAGTTGTTGTGCGATCAATATCAACTTGCATTGAAATTTGCGCATCCGAGCACTCGCCCTCAGCTACCACTTGGACCGTTGGCGCCGCTGTGGGCTGAAGGGGTTGGGTAGTAGGTGTAGTCAGTAATGTGCTGGCAGCTATTGGCGTACCTGAAGCACCAGGACTTGCTGAAGTGCCTACCACTGGCGCAGCTGACTCAGAAGAAACGGGGACTGCAGCCACTGCTGGAATCCCGTCATCGCCACCAGAAAAAATTTGGGTAAGCAAAACGAGCGACAAAATAGCAGCCACTCCAACCAGTAATCTGCGTCGCCAGTAGACGACCGGTTCTTCCGGACCAACTGGATGAACTACGCCTGTCACAAGTTCACGGTATAAAGCAATTGAGCATTATTGCCGTAGGCGCGAGCAAGCATAAGGGGGAACTTTGTAATTACTCCATTTATGTAGAGCTTGAACTAGATCGAAAGCGTGGAGATGACTTTTCCTACAGGCACTCCGCCACCGAACAATTCTTGACTTTCTAATTGACCATCAACTTCGCTGGAAACTACGCCCATGACTTTTTGCAGAATTGCCATTGCCACCACAATTCGCGCGCGATCTGCGCCATCCTCAATTTTGAGGGCAAGTGCACGACCGTCTCCCAATCCAATCCCGTAGACGCCTTCGGCGCCTTCCTTTGCAAGCAGAGTTGGCACACCCTGCATTAATTTCGTGACGTCTCGCCTAGATCCACCTAAGTACTCAGGATTAGAGCGAATTGCATCCGCAATCTTTTTTTGCTCAGGGTCTGCAGCCGGGCCAGAAAATTTTGAAAATGATCTGGCAAGTCCTGTCAACGAAGTCGACATTAAAGGTGCGCCGCAACCATCTACCCCCACGTGCTGAACTTTTTCACCTGTTACTTCTTCAATAGTTTCCTGGCAAGCAATTTGGACGGGATGAGTTGGAGCTAAATAACTTTCGGTATCCCAGCCATTTAAAACGCTAGTGAATAGCATGGCGGAATGCTTTCCGCTGCAATTCATATAGAGCGAAGCTTTGCCTAAACCTTCAGCTAAAAATGTGTCACGCTCAACTTCATCAAGTGGATAATCTTGTGGGCACTTCAAGGAATCAGTACCCAAGTTTGCAGCGTTGAGAATATCTTGAACGCCATTTAAGTGAAACTCTTCACCACTATGGGAAGCGCAAGCTAGGGCAAGAAGTTCATTCTTAAGTGGTAGCCCATTTCGCACCATGGCAAGTCCCTGCATCAACTTGTTTGACGATCGAGGGAACATGGGGCTTGCGACATCCCCAATTGACCATTCAACTTTGCCGTCGGCATCAACCACCACAGCGTTACCAAAATGAGTGCCTTCTATTAGGCCGCTTCGAACTAACTGGGCAACAGGTACCGACATGTTCCTAGTGTTCCACTACCCAATAGTTAACACCTAATGCATATTTCTCACATTCCTAGCAGAATGTAGGGATGCGAGCAGTAGTACAACGCGTTGATGGTGCCAGCGTTGAAGTGGACGGCAAAGTTATCGGCGCTTTCACTGGACCCGGTTTGTTAGTACTAATTGGCGTAAGTGTTGATGACGATGAAACCAAATGCGCGGTCCTTGCGGACAAAATTTGGAAACTTAGAATTTTTGAATCAGCCAGTCTAAAAAATCTTGGCAAGAAAGTCACTTCTGAGTCAGTTGAGGTTGCTGCTGCCGATGCTTACTTACCCATACTTGCCGTAAGTCAATTCACGCTTTTCGCAGATACTTCAAATGGTCGCCGACCAACTTGGCAACAAGCAGCACGAGGGCCGCAAGCAGAGCCACTCGTTAATGAAGTTATTCGCGCACTTCGCGATTTAGGCGCAACTGTAGAAACTGGAAAGTTCGGTGCTGAAATGCGAATTAGCGCAGTGTGCGATGGCCCAATGACTGTAAGCCTTGAGGTTTAATTACCACTTTGCAATAAGTTCTGTTGGCGCCCGAAATTCCCAGCCAGAAAATTGAACGACTTCATCATCGGCTATTGAGATATTCGGTAAGCCTTCAATCAAAACTTGTAGCGAAATTTTTTCAAGTTCGCGGGCAAACGCATGTCCAGCACAAAAATGAGGGCCATATCCAAAGGACGCATTTGATTGACGGGGTCTATCCATATCGAAATCATCTGGGTTCTCAAAAACACTTTCATCTCTAGATGCACTTGCTACAACTGCTGCAACCGCTGCGCCAGCTGGGATTACAACCCCACCTAGTTCTATATCTGCAGTTGCTTGCCGAGTTTGCGTTCCAATCGGAGCAATCCAACGCAACCCTTCTTGAATCACGTCATCCCACAAATCTGGATTCTTAAGCAAGCGGTCGAAAGCGCCAGGAATTTTTGCCAGTGCGTAGAAGGTTGCTGCCGCTCCATGACCAGGTTCTTGCATTCCACCAAGAATTGTAAGTTTCAAAGTAGGCAGAATATATTCCGGTGTTCGACGTTCTCCTTCTGGCATACCCGAATGCAACATATGCGACATTGTTGAATCGTCTGGGTGCTCAAGTAAGCGCTCCATGATGGGCATGAGTTCGTGGTTCATTTCTGATTCCACTAAATCTGAAATTTTCTGTTTTTCAGGATCCCGCTCAAAGTTTGTTGCGCCCATAGCTAACCCATGAAACCAATGCTGCAAAGTTTCAGCACTCAAATGTCCAAGCCCAAGAACGGCGCCTAAGCCAAGCACTGATATCGGTTCAAAATACGAACTGACTAATTCACTTCTATTTTCCGAAACAATTACATTTAGTTGGTTGCGAGCAATTGGTTCAACTAAATCAGTAATGTATGTTGACACAGTCCGCGGCCGATATTTACTATCAAGACTCTTGCGCATTGCAATGTGTTCTGCGCCATCCATGGTTAATAGACTCTTGCCTTTAAAGGATCTATCCAGCACTGAATCAGTAACTTGCGCTGTGAAGAGTTCTGGGTGAGTAGTAACAAATTCCACGTCTTTCGCACAGGTGACCAACCAAAGGTTCACTGCTGGGACATATGCCACAGGAGATTCCTTGCGCAGGCGAGCATAAATTGGATATGGATCTCGATCTAAATTCGCCACCGTTATTGATTCAGCAAATGTCGCCATGAATTTCCTTTCACATCGTAAATGTAATCAGATTCGCAACTTAAGTGCACAACTTTTAGCTAACTAATTACTCAACAATTACTGTTTGGCTAGCTGAAACTGTGCCTGCCGTTAAAACTGCATCCGTTGGAACCGATCGCTTAATTACCGCAAGCGCTAAGGGTCCACTTTCAAAATCTTGAGTTACTGAAGTGACCCGACCAACTTCTTTCCCATCCCAAAGCACAGCGTCACCTATTAGTGGCGTGTCATTAGTTGAGCCATCAAGTTCTAGTTGGACCATGCGCCGCGGTGGTTTACCTAAGTTGTAAACCCGCGCAACTGTTTCTTGACCTCGGTAGCAACCTTTATTTAAGTGCACAGAAGAAGCAATTAGTCCCAGCTCGTGTGGGATGGTTTTATGATCTGTTTCAAAATTTAATCTGGGAACACCCGCGCGAATTCGATGTGCTTCCCAAGCCCAAGTGCCAACTGGAGTTTCTTGGGACATGACTTGCGCTAAATCTGCGCGAGGTACGAAAAGCTCACTGACTTTCCAATCCCCTGGACGCTTTGCGACGTATTTATCAACAAACTCAGTGCCAACCACGAATGCTTCTGAGGAATGCCAAACTGGATATTTCTCTGACACAATCCAGCCAGGTGCGCCAACAATTGCGATTTGATCGCTGACATCAGTGACTTCGACCCGAAGCATGAACTTCATCGACATCAAGTAGGTCATCAAGTCATTAACAGTTCCTGGTTCACAATTTATCCAAGTAGTTTCGCCATCATCAATGGCATGAATGTCGTGCTCAATGTGTCCATGCGGAGACAAAATCAGGGAAGTTAAATGTGCAATTGGCGACTCAAAATCCTGAGTTGTGATCGAGTGCAGCCAAGACTTGCGATCCACACCCGTTACGGTCACAACACCGCGATGTGAAAGATCTACCCGGCCCCGGCCGGCAACAAGTTCGCGCTGTTCCTTGAATGGCTCGCCGTAATGCCAAGGCACCCCAGCGTCAATGCTGGTGTCGTCCATGTGCGGAATTGCAATCATAGTTAATTCTCTCGCAGTTACCTTGAAATTCCTACCAGTGGCAATTACTCGAAATTCACCAGTTAATAAAGCAGCTTTTGACGATCCATGCAGGTTGCGCACTGTCCGTGAACTGACACGTGAGCAACGTCCGTTTCAAAACCAACAGTCTCACGCAGCATCTGCACAAATAATTCGGCAGCATCGGCCGGGATCGATGAAACAGCTTGGCAAGTGTCACAAACCAAGTGAATGTGCGCATCCTTATCAACTGAGTGATACGTTGGCGCGCCATGACCTATATGTGCATGCGTTACAAGTCCAACTTGTTCCAGCACTTCAAGAGTTCGATAAATAGTGGATAAATTCACGGCCGCTGCGGTTTTTTGGACCTCAGCCAGTAACTCTTCTGGCGTTGCATGGCCCAGAGTGTTTACTGCCTCAAGAACTAATTGGCGCTGTGGCGTGATTCGGTATCCCTGATCTCGCAGTACGTCATCCCAACCATGGTTCATGGGGTCATCGCCTTTGTGAGATGGAATGAAGCATGCGACTTCATAGTGTGACCTTCTGCAGCCATGTCGTAAACCCAGCCGATGTTTCCATCTACTAATCCATAAATACGTTCGCCCGAGTCCACTACTTTTGCTGAGGCAGTGCGAAGTATGGCATCGGTCTTTAACTCAACTCGAGCACCAGTTACTGCGGCATTTTCGAGTCCAGTAATCGTGACTTTTCCAAACCATGACTCTAAAAATCCTGTTGGATGTGCAAGAAGTAATTCAACTTCATTGTCTGGTCGAGGACGCCAGAAGCCACTTTCCAAAGCTAACGGACGAACCCGTTCCCCTTGATCATCAAGTTCCCAGGTGCGTGACCAATGAATTAAAAATGGGCGACCATCTGAATGAATACTAAGTTCCTGGCCAACTTGGATGTCAGATTCCATACTTGGGTAACCAACAACTCCGACACCGACCCAAGTTCCCACTAGCCAAGACAGCGGAGCTAAGTCTGGATGAAACTGTACCGTCATGCTTGACCCTTAAATAATTTGTAAACCATGTAACTGGCATAACCAGTAATGGAAAAGGAGCAGGCTACAAGTAGTCCCGTGTAAAACATCTGAGCCATGTCCTCGAGTCTATCTGGCAAGTAATCTCGTCGCGCTATTGTCGTAATTAGAAATATAACCCCAAAGCAAACTGATGTGGAAGCGCTGACACATGGACGATAACGAAATCAAAAATATCTTGACCTCGGCGAAGACCGTAGCCGTCATTGGCGTATCCAGCAAAGCGGATCGAGCAAGTCATCAAGTTGCTGCTTACTTAATCGAACAAACCCATTTTGAGGTTTACCTAATTAATCCAGCAGCCAACGAAGACATATTGGGACAGAAAGTCTATAAATCACTTGCTGAGCTTCCTCTGGTGCCAGACATTATTGATGTCTTTCGAAAAGGTGAAGATTTGCCCGCTGTATTTGAAAAAGAGTTTCCTGCTATTTCCTCGCAAGCAGTTGGTAAAACTTGGTGGATGCAACTAGGAATTACCAACGAAGACGTTGCAAATAAGGCTCAGGAAGCTGGCATGAAGGTTGTGATGGATCGTTGTATCAAAGTTGATTATCAGAACTTAATACCTGAAGGGAAATAACTTGTACAAAAAACAGCGGCTGACATGCCATTGGATGTCAGCTGCTGTTTTAATACCTGATATTTAAGTTACAACGATTTCCAGATCTACGATTTTGCCAAGTGCAGCAGTAACTGAAGTGCGGTTTGTGGCGCCTGGAATTAATGTGACTACTGTCCAGTCGCCTGGCGCCGCAAAGAATCGAAACTCGCCTTGCGTTGAAACTGGAACTTCGGCCACAAATTCATCGGACTTGTCCAGTAACCGAACGTATCCAACGCTTACTAGTGAATTGTCTTTACTAACCACACCTTGAATTACAGATTGCGTTGACACGTCTACGTTATCCAACGAGACGCCACCGACTACCGCTCCGCAAGCACTCATGCAGCACCAGGTTCATCGCCGACAGCAACTGGCACTCCAACAAGTGAGCCGTATTCAGTCCAAGATCCGTCATAGTTGCTGACGTTTTTGACACCAAGCAACTCATGCAGAACAAACCAAGAGTGCGCGGAGCGTTCACCAATTCGGCAATAGGCAATCGTGCTTTTGCTTAGGTCAACACCTGCGCCTTCGTAAAGCGCTTTTAGTTCATCAAGTGACTTAAACGAACCATCGTCATTCGCTGCTTTACTCCATGGAATATTTGCTGCAGTTGGAATGTGACCACCGATGCGTGCTGCTTCTTGCGGCAAATGAGCTGGCGCAAGTAACCGGCCAGCATATTCATCTGGGCTACGAACATCAACAAGGTTCTTAGTTCCAATCGCGTTTAGCACATCATCACGGAAAGCTCGAATTGAATGATCTTGCTCCTTGGCAACGTACTTGGTTTGCGCGCGAGCTGGAACTTCACTAACAAGTTCACGGCCGTCTAGCTCCCACTTCTTGCGACCGCCATCTAACAGGCGAACGTCACCATGGCCGTATAGCTTGAAATACCAAAATGCGTAAGCAGCAAACCAATTATTGTTTCCACCATACAGAATTACCGTGTCATCGTTGGCTACGCCTTTGGCGCTAAGTAGTGCCGCAAACTGCTCTTTGTTTACGAAATCGCGGCGAACTGGATCTTGCAGATCACTTTGCCAATTAAGCGCGATGGCATTTTTTATATGATTTGTTGCATAAGCCTGGGTGTCTTCGTCTACTTCAATGAAAACCACTTTGGCATCATCAAAATGTGCCAATGCCCATTCGGCATCTACTAGTGAATTAGTACTCATTTATAACTCCTGATTTGATTGTGATTATGAAAATATTCGTTTGCCAATTAGGTACATTTCGCAGCCAAGGCAAAAGTTGAATGCGGCATTCAAAAATGCTGCGGCTAGGGCAAATCCAACTGCAACAGTTGCAATTAGATCCGCACCAAAAATAAGTGCCGATAATCCAACTACCGCAAATAAGAAACCTACGAGTTGAGCGAACTGTGGAGGTTCCACAGCTTCAAGTTCTGTTGGTTTTCCAATTCGGCCCAGTACCAACTTCCGATAGATGATTCCGTATGGCTGTGCGTGCAAACCAACAAATGCGCCCAGGCCAAACACAATAGTTTGAATTGCTAGTAACACAATTGCAATTGTTGTTGGAATGGTTAACAAAATTATTGCTAACACAACTGTCGTTATAACTGCTCCAAAACGTGGGCCGCGTGGATCAATTTGTTTACTCATAAAAATTCCTTAGGTTTCGATTCGGCTGGATAAATGCAGCCTGATATAAATCGACCGCAGAATTAAGAGCGAGGACACATGGCAGAGTGCAGGCGGCCGTAATCGACTACTCGCCTTTTGGTTAAAATCTCATTGCCTGCCATGACTCCAACATTAGTAGGTATCCGCAAGACTCGAGAAGTGAAATCTCTCTACTGCAAACACTTTGCATTAGCGCCTTAAAGATTTGCTGAGTTGGCGATATTTGAAATTTCATCTAAGTTCATAATGACCAACTAATTAGGAGTGAGAATGTCTGTAGGCGCTTACGCTCTCCTTGCAGTCCTGTTGCTTTCTGGCGCCTTTGGAATTTACCGAAAACTAAGTGATGGAAAACTTCGCGAGGAAATCGTGCTGCCACAACAGGGGCTAGCTGAGCACTTGCACCTTCATCACGACCACGCTCCGCAGGTAACACTTCTACAGTTTTCCTCCGAGTTTTGCCAACCCTGCCGAGTCACCACCAAGATTCTTGATAAAGTCACAAATAGTTTTCCAGACATCTGCCACATCGAACTTGATGTAGTTGAGCATCTTGATCTGGTGAAGACTTACGGAATCAATCGAACCCCAACTACTTTGATAATTGATAATGAAGGCACGGTCCATTTCCGGGCCGTTGGCGTGCCAAAGAAATCTGAAGTAGCGCAGGCAGTGGAGAAATTAGCCTAACTTAAAGGCAATTTTTGGATACTAAAGTTTCGCCTCGTGCACACTGCTCTAGACTTAGTTAAGTAATTCAAGGATTATTCAGCGAAGCAGGTGGTCTTGTGGCACACGTTCTATTGTTGACCCGTGCGTTAACCCCATCCAGCGCAGTATTACCTGGACTTGAATTGCTAAGCCATCACATTAAAGTGATGTCGCCAGAGCCCACTGCCTTACTAATGGCACCTGAAGTAGATGTCATTTTAATTGATGGCCGCACTGACTTACCCGCAGTTAGAAGCTTGTGCCGGCTCATGGAAACAACTGGAAATACCTCACCGGTTATTTTGATTACGACCGAAGGTGGACTTGCGGCAGTAAACCGAGAGTGGGGACTTACTGACGTACTTCTAGTTGACGCCAGCCCTGCTGAAATTGAAGTTCGAATTCGCTTGGCAACTACAAAAGCAACTACTGAGCAAAACATTGAAATTTCTGGAGAAATTAAAGCAGGCGAACTTTTAATTAACGAAGCAACTTATTCTGCGAAATTGCGGGGTCGTATTTTAGATTTAACATTCAAGGAATTTGAGTTGCTGAAGTTTCTTGCGCAGCATCCTGGCCGGGTATTTTCTCGCGATCAACTTCTTCGGGAAGTTTGGGGATACGACTACTTTGGTGGAACTCGAACAGTGGACGTACATGTTCGGCGACTTCGCGCAAAGCTCGGCCCCGAAAATGAAAACCTAATTGGTACGGTACGAAATGTTGGCTATCGATATGTAACTGCGCCAGTATCTGATAGCGAATCATTCGAAGTTCTCGTTTAATTCATGTCCGTTACGATCGCAGCGCTTGCCCACTTAATGCCAGAGCAAACGCAGGAAATCACGCAACTCGCATTCGCTGCTGCGGCAGTGGATGAAATGGCCCCACTTTCTGAGCACGTTTTGATTCATTTGCACCATGGCGGTGATGAGGCAGATGAACACTTAATCGCAACAGATGCTTCAGGAAAGATTCTGGGGTATCTTCACCTAGATCAAACAGATGCAGTCGCCGGGCCTGTTGTTGAAGTGGTCGTACATCCTGACTTTCGGAAACAAGGTATCGGCCGAGGACTAATTGAGTTTGCAATCTCAAAATCTGACGATTCTCGGATGCGGCTTTGGGCACATGGCGAATTGGCAAGTGCCTACTCGATCGCGGCAAAACTTGGATTCGCAAAAACTCGAGAACTTTGGCAAATGCGCCGCTCCCTCTTCGCGCCACTACCGAAATCAACAGAAAATCGAAATTTAACAATTCGTCCATTCCAAGTAGGTAAAGACGAAGCTGCTTGGCTCGCGTTAAATTCCAAAGTTTTCACAGATCACCCTGAGCAAGGACGTATGTCACTTGCGGATCTGAAGATACGCATGTCGGAAAGTTGGTTTGATCCAGCTGGTTTCTTGATAGCTACAACAAAAGATGGCTCTGCTGTTGAAACTATGGTTGGTTATCACTGGACCAAAATCCATGGTGACTCAGGTGGTCATGGACATTCTGAAATGGGCGAGATTTACGTGCTTGGAATCGCGCCCGAACAGCGAGGCAGTGGCTTGGCAAAATTACTCAGCATTAAAGGCCTTGAATACCTTCGTGGGAAAGGTTTACCGGCGGCCATGCTTTATGTTGATGCAAATAACCAAGCAGCAATCTCGCTTTATGAATCACTTGGTTTTGCGCACTGGGATACTGACGTGATGTTTAGAAAATCTTCGGTGTAGCTAAAGTCTCTCCGGGCTTAAATTCTTTTCGATGTCCGTCAACAAATAGCCAAGCTGACTGACGTCCCTTGACTTCCCATTCGTATGGCCCACCAACAATTGCAGTGTCTTCATCTATGCCAACGATGCTCACGCCATCAGGAACTTTCATGAATCGAGTCAAGAAGTCAGGTAAGCGAGCAAACATTTGGTCAAAGTGAGGCAACACGCGCAAATGTGGCAGCAGTCCAACACCATGAGTTGCTGAGTGTGTCGGCAATCGTAATGCTGGGATGTGATCCGCCAGCGCCATTGCCCCTGCACTACAACCTGCGAGTGCAGCGCCATCTCGCCAAGCCGATTCAATTTCTTTCCATAGCAAAGTGTCGCGCAAAGTGTTAGCTAAAAAAGATGGGTTACCACCAGAAAGGTAAATCAAACCAGCACCACGAACTAATTCTGCGATGCGCGGATCTTGGGCGTCATTTCGATCATGCGCAACAACCGAAACTGCAGTAACTCCAATTCGATTGGCTTGGGCTTTGCCCAACTCAATCCAACGCGACAACGAACTTTCGCCTTCTGGCGCTGCGGCTATTGGAATCTGAACATAAATCGGATTACGGCCAGCCATCAAACTTGCTTCGACTTCTTGCATTACTGGTAGATACTCTCCTGAGCCAACTAAGGCGATTGGACCTGGTGTCATTTGGACTCGATGTCCCAACTCGATCCATCTTTGGAATCTTTGATGGTCACTTTCAGTTCCATCAAACGATCTCGGATCGCATCTGCGTCATCCCAACGTCCACCTCCGCGGGCTGCTTGGCGAGCTTGCAGTAGCGCTTCGATGTAAGGACCGACGACTGACATGATGTCAACTTTAGGGCTGGCTGCAATATGACCAAGTCGCGCAACTAAGGAATGTACCGCAGCGCGAGTTTCCATATCTCGATCTAATTCATCGAGATTAAGTAACGCATCAACAGCAGCCGTTACGTTTCCGGCATCAAGTAATTCTTCAACTTTATGCGGATCCACTTTGAACAGCGGAGCTGGTTCGCCAAGAACAATTGTGCTTCCAGTGTGCGCAATAATTTCTTCAAATGTTGCTGACTCACCAGCTGCAACTGTCCAGGATTCACCGTGATGACGAATCGTCATACTGCCTCGACCAAAAACGTAGGCAACGCGATCATCTAAATCAAAGCGAATACCTGTGTGTTCATCTACGCCAATTATGAAAACTTCCGGCGGAAGAAGCGATTCAAGAGTGCGAAGGCGGGCCTCACCGACATAACAGAATCTCGTGTCATGATTTGCGCCATCTGCATTGTCGTAGTGCGGAATAATTGACGCGGGCATTCCAGTATGTCTCTCAATTAAATTCAACCCTGGAAGCCAATGCGGATCTTCGCCCACTTTATACATTTCATAAACCGGAATCGTGTGTGAACCAGCTGTCAATGCAGCGGCCGAGGCGAGAACAATTACGCCATCAACAAGTACTTCGTCAAAGTGTGGACTTACGCCAAGTTCTTGCCAAACTTTTAATGCATACGTGGGGCTTCCTGGACCAGCAAAGATCCAATTGGATTCTCGGATCGCGTTTACTGCTTCGCCAAGCGCGGCGCCTTTGACCATGGTATTTCGAAGTGAAACCACATTTGAGCGCGCGCCAACAGATTGGGCGAAGAAATCGATAAGTTTCTGGGTTAAATCATCCGCATTTTCTTGGAAGCCAAACGGCGTATCCACGATGCTTAACTTTAGTTGATCTAACTTGCCAAGCCCTGACAAAATTTGCTGGTGTGGGGTGACCATAGTCGGACTGGTTTCACCAGATCCCATAATCACTATTTGTCTGGTCACCGCTAAATCATCGCACTTTCTTGAGCATTGTTCACCTTTTGCAATCTTGGCTTTAGGTGTTGTTCACCTAAATATGTCATTCTGAGGAGGTTATGACTGAGACTTTCCCGTCGCCAAGTGGCGAGACTAAATTGCCTATCGATCGGTTTTTAGATCGAGAACTTTCTTGGCTTGCCTTTAATCAGCGCGTACTTGAACTTGCTCAAGACGAAAATATGGAGTTGCTTGAGCGCGTAAAGTACCTTTCAATTTTTGCGAGCAATCTTGACGAATTCTTTATGGTTCGGGTGGCTGGGTTAAAGCGCCGACTTGCCACCGGCATTGCCAAGAAAACAATTTCTGGAATGCTTCCAAATGAATTACATAATGCAGTTTTGGCGCAGAGTTACGCAGCCATGAAAAAGGCATCTGAAACCTTCAACGACTCGATACTGCCCGCATTAGTAGCTAGTGGAATCGAAATATTGCGCTGGGAAGAATTAACTGTTGATGAGCGTCAAGCAATGTCAGATTTGTTTGACCAGCAAGTTTTCCCCGTACTGACTCCACTAGCAGTAGACCCATCACATCCATTCCCTTACATATCTGGTTTGTCAATGAATTTAGCTGTCACTATTAAGAATCCAGTATCTGGCAATGAACTTTTTGCGCGCGTTAAAGTTCCACCCTCGTTACCAAGATTTATTGAAGTTTCACGGCAGCGCTTCGTGCCACTTGAAGATGTCATTGCTGGTCACCTAGACAAGCTTTTTCCTGGGATGCAGGTTCTGCAATATCATGCATTCCGTATTACTCGAAATGAAGAACTTGATGTTGAAGAAGATGATGCTGAGAATCTACTGCAGGCACTCGAGCGCGAACTTATGCGACGAAGGTTTGGACCTGCAGTTCGACTTGAGGTAGAAAACTCAATTGATTCCCACGTCTTAGATTTGATCGTTGGTGAGCTTGGCGTTGAAAGCAACGAAGTATTCCGATTAAGTGGTCCACTCGACCATGAATCTCTATTGGAATTCATGCAATTACCAAGAGATGACTTAAAGGCGCCAGTTTTTGTTGCTAGAACAAGTGTTGCTTTAGCGGAAGTGGAAAGTGCAACCGCGCCGGACGTTCTAGATGTGATGCGCCATCATGAAGTTTTGTTGCATCATCCATATGACTCATTTTCCACTAGCATGCAGCTATTTCTCGAGCAAGCATCCAATGATCCAAACGTTTTGGCTATTAAACAAACGCTCTACCGAACTTCGGGCGACTCACCAATTGTTGATGCCCTTATTAATGCGGCCCAAATGGGCAAGCAAGTTTTAGCAGTTGTTGAAATTAAAGCTCGTTTTGATGAGCAAAATAATATTGACTGGTCTCGCAAGCTTGAAGAGGCTGGTGTCCATGTTGTTTATGGAATTGTTGGGTTAAAGACGCATGCGAAACTTTGCTTAGTCGTTCGAAACGATAATGGAAAACTTAACAGATACGTTCACGTTGGAACTGGAAACTACAATCCAAAAACTGCTCGACATTATGAAGATTATGGCTTATTAAGTACCGATCCAAAGATTGGTGAGGATGTTGCGAGTTTATTTAATCACTTGAGTGGCTACGGGGTTCAAGGTAATTACAATCGCCTGATCGTTGCGCCAAAAGGTTTACGTGTTGGATTAGTTGAGCGTATTGAGCGAGAAATCGAACATGTTAAAAATGGTAATGAGGGTTACATTCGATTTAAATGCAATGCGATTGTGGATGAGACCATAATCGATGCGCTGTATCGAGCATCTCAGGCCGGGGTCAAGGTAGACATATTTGTTAGAGGAAGCTGTGCCATAAGACCTGGAGTAGTTGGCTACTCCGAGAACATCCGGGTTCGCAGCATCCTTGGAAGATTTCTTGAACATAGCCGTATTTATGATTTTGCAAACGCTGGTGATCGCGAAACTTGGATGGGTTCACCAGACTTAATGCATCGTAATTTAGATAGGCGCGTTGAAGCGCTGGTTCGCATGAATCCCGGTGCAGCAGAAAGCATCGTGGAAACGATTGATCTTGCGATGTCAGACAACACCGCTTCTTGGCACTTGCTACCTTCTGGCAATTGGACACGACATCATCTGGATGAAAATGGTGAGCCACTTATTGACTACCAAGAGTTGTTAATTAATCGCCATCCAGTAGCAAGATCGGCTGCAGATGCACCTACTCCAAGGCGTATCGACACAATCTTGAACAAGGTTGGACTCTTTGGCAGCCACTGACCGAATTGTTGCTGCTGGGGCCGTTGTTACCCGTGCCGGCTCGAATGAAACTGAATTTTTGCTTAGCTACCGCAAGTACCGAAAAGATTGGACGTTTCCCAAAGGAAAAGTTGATCCAGGTGAGCATATTTTAACTGCAGCAGTTCGCGAAGTCCGGGAAGAAACTGGAATGGCCGTTCAGCTGGGCGTTCCTCTGCCAACCCAGACTTATGAGGTAGAGGGCAAAACTAAAGATTCTCACTACTGGGTTGCCCAAAGACTTTCAGGTGAATTTGTACCAAACGATGAAGTTACCGAAATTGCGTGGCTCCCGTATGAGAAAGCAAAAGCAAAGCTTACTTACAAACATGACCAAGAAGTTTTAGCTGCAGCAGCAGACTCAATCCCAACCAATCCCTTAATAATCTTGCGCCATACTCAATCAGTTAAACGTGGCGAATGGCTGCTGAGCAATGATGCATTACATGAGCTCGATTCTAGTAGACCACTTACAGCGGTTGGCCGAATGCAAGCCAACTCACTTGTTGGTGCATTGGCCGCCTTTGGTGTGTCCGAGCTTCACTCTTCTGATTCTCGAAGGTGTCGCGACACGGTTGGTCCGTATGCAACTGGTCGAAGCTTGGCTGTGGTCTTAGAAAAAAAGGTAAGCGAAGAGCGGTATAAAGACCATCCAGAACGTGCGATTGCTCGAGTTAAGGAACTTGCTGAACTACCTTGCGCACTGGTGTTATGCACGCACCGTCCAGTGCTCCCCGCTGTAATGGAAGCACTCAGTTCAATTTTTACGGTGCAAAATGAAACAAAAAAATCATTTGATTCTGCATTCACGCCTGGAACCATGGTTATCTACCATCGAGACGCCGCTAATTTACGGAACATCGTTTCTATCGAACGACACCAAAACTAGAAAGCTTAACCGAAACGTCCAGAAATGTAGTCTTCAGTTCGCGAATCATTTGGATTTGTAAAAATTGTTGTCGTTTGATCCATTTCAACTAAATGTCCATAACGTTGGCCAGCCTCATCAACTTGAGCACTGAAGAATCCAGTTCGACTAGAAACTCGGGCAGCTTGCTGCATATTGTGAGTAACAATGATTACCGTGTAATCGCTAACTAGCTCCAGCATCAAATCTTCAATTAATGAAGTGGCAATCGGATCCAATGAGGCACATGGTTCATCCATAAGCAATATGTCTGGTGACGTTGCAATCGCACGCGCAATACAGAGGCGCTGTTGCTGACCACCTGAAAGAGCAAACCCACTTTGATCTAACTTGTCTTTTACCTCAGTCCACAAACCAGCTTTGACCAGCGCATACTCAACCAAATCCGCAGTTTCTGATTTGTTCAATTTCATTCCGGTAACTCTGGGTCCATAGGCAATGTTGTCAAAGATTGATTTTGGAAATGGATTTGGTTTTTGAAATACCATTCCAACTCTTCTTCGCACTTCGATTGGGTCCACTTTTGGACCATAGAGATCATGTCCTCGGTAATCAATTACTCCTGTGACACGGGCACTTGGCACAAGATCATTAGTTCGATTTAGGCAACGAAGGACAGTCGACTTACCGCAACCAGATGGGCCAATAAATGCGGTGATCTGGTTTGCTCCGATATCTAGTGACACGTCGCGCACCGCGTGGAAATCGCCGTAGTACACGTTGAGGTCGCGAAGTTCCATTATGGGATACGAGGTTTCCCCTCGCGCAGATCCGCCTAAGTGCATAGCCCGAGTGAGTCCCTGTGATTCTGATGTCATTTTTTCTCCTACCAGCGCTTCGCAAACTTATTTCGAATGTAAATTGCAACACCGTTCATACTCAGCAGAATAACCAGAAGTACCATGCTCATTGCTGCCGCAATCTGTTTAAACTCAGCTTGCGCAGCACTGGTCCAGCTAAAAATCTGAATTGGCATCGTAGTAAATCCTGCCAATAATCCGTTTGGATCGTAGGTAATAAACACCAGTGCTCCGAGTAACAAGAGTGGCGCAGCCTCACCAATTGCTCGCGAGACTGCAAGGATTGTGCCAGTCGCAATGCCTGGTACTGCAGCTGGCAAAGTTTGCTTAGTTACGGTTTGAACTTCAGTAGCACCCAAAGCTAAAGATCCGTCACGAATTTCTTGTGGCACGGCCCGCAAAGCTTCTCGAGTTGTCAAAATTACAACAGGCAAAATCAAAAGGGCCAACGCAATTGATCCACCAATAACTACGTTCTTATTTTTTAATCCCATCAAAGTTAAGACACCGAGAGTTAACATGCCATAAAGAATTGCTGGTACTGCAGCCAAATTTTGAATGTTTAATTCAATAAAATTGTTGTACCACTTGGTTCGATCAGCAAATTCTTCCAAATACACTGCGGCTGCGATGCCCATCGGAATCGCCATAAGTGCCGTTACCGTAACTACAAATAGCGAGCCAAGAATTGCGGCTCTAGCTCCGGCATCAGTTGGGGTTGTGTTGTTATAGGCAGTAAAAAGTCGCAGGTCATATCTTCCAACACCGTTTAGCGCGGTGGTCACCAGCAAAATTAAAAGGAATAGGAATGCTACAAATAAACTGAGCCAAAGTAACCCAAGAAACATGATCGATTTAAAATTGCGTTCATGGTTCTTGCCCTCAATAGTCCATGGGGTTGTAATACTCATTAATAGGCCTCTCGATAGCGGCGTACTAGTCGAATACTGATGAAATTAATGATTAATGTAATCATGAAGAGCAGCAGACCAACAGCAAATAGTGTGTCATATTCAAGGGACCCAACCCGCGAATCACCCAATGCCGCATTAGCTATAAAGCCAGTCATGGTCTGAGCGCCTTCGAGTGGGTTACTCGAGATATTTGGTTTATTTCCAGCGGCAAGTGCAACTATCATAGTTTCGCCAATTGCTCGCGAGATCCCAAGAACAACAGCGGCGGCGATACCGGAAAAAGCTGCTGGAAATACGACTCTTAAAGTTGTCTGCATCTTATTTGCGCCTAACGCAAAGGAGCCTTGCCGCATAGCTAGTGGCACTGCAGATAATGCATCTTCAGAAAGAGAGGCAACTGTTGGAATGATCATGATTCCCATGACCAGGCCGGCTGACAACACACTAAAGGTGCCAACTGTAAATCCGAACCATTCTTTGAATACAACTCGTGTCACGAATTCAATTGCAAAAAACCCATATACAACTGTTGGGATACCGGCCAGCAATTCAACGATTGGCTTTAGGCGGCGGCGATTTTTTTCACTTGCATACTCAGAAAGATAGACGGCGGAACCTAAGCCAAATGGCACGGCCACTAAAAGTGCGATGGCTGTTGTCCATAGCGTTCCAACTATTAATGGCACTACGCCAAATGATGCCGGCTTAAACCGTGGTGCCCAGCGAGTTCCCGTTAAGAATTCAATGATTGAAACTTGTCGAAAAAATTCAATTGCTGGGACGAGCAAGGACCAAACAATTCCTACTGTGATCAGAACCGAAAAAGCTGCAGCCATAAATAACGTGGCACGGATCGCACGTTCACCTACCCGAAGGGATGAACTTGCCAACGAAAATTCCGGCGCGTTAACCGAACCAGTTACTTCACTCATCGCCGTAAATTTTCACTTTCTCACCGAAGGTAAAGGGGCACTTTTAGACTACTGGATGTAAAACTGGCTCGGTCAGAGATCCTCCAACCGAGCCAGTTTTTGCACTGACCTGTTTGTGGATTACTTAAGTCCTGCCACAGCTGCCTGGGCAGCGGTCTTTTGCTCCGCACTAAGTGGTACGAACAGCGCCTTAGTCGTGATTGCCTCATCATTTGCAACATAGAACTCAAGGAACGAGAGCACCTCTGGTTTTGCTGCAGCGCTCTTGCTTGCGTAGATGAATAGTGGACGACCCAATGGTGCATAAGTTCCAGCCTGTGCGTTTGCACTATTTGGAGCCACACATCCAGCGCCACCATCAATTTCAACTGCAGTTAACTTGTCGGCATTTTCCTCAAAGTAGGAAAGTCCAAAGTAACCAATTGCACCCTGCGCGCCTTCAACGCCTTGGACAGTTACGTTGTCATCTTCTGTTGGGTTGTAGTCAGTGCGGGATGCACCTTCTTCACCATTGATTTCTTTTGTAAAGTAATCAAAAGTACCTGAATCAGTTCCAGCACCATAAAGATCAAGTGGAACATCTGGGAATCCAGCTCGAATCTGTGACCAAGAAGTAACTGTGCCCTCAGACTCAGGGGCCCACATTTTGTTTAACTCTTCAATCGTTAAGCAAGTTGCCCAATCATTTTCTTTGTTAACTACGACAGTAAGTGCATCGTTTGCAACTACGATCTCCGTGAATTCAATTCCTGCTGCTGCGCACTCTGCCGCTTCTTCATCTTTAATTTGACGAGAGGCATTTGAAATATCAGTTTCACCTGCACAGAATTTTGCAAAACCGCCACCGGTACCCGAAGTGCCAACAGAAACGTTAATGCTTGGATTTTCAACTTTGAATAACTCACCAGCTGCAGCTGAGAGCGGAGCCACTGTTGAGGATCCATCGATTCGAATTTCAGCAGAAGCAGCTGGCGCAGAGGCTGCGCTACTTGCTGTCGAGTCAGCAGTTGTGCCGCCACAGGCGGCTAGGAGTAGGGCAGCTGGAATTGCAACTGCCGCAACTTTGAAGTTCAAACGAAACATTTTTTTCCTTTCGATGTAAGACTCTCTTACAATCAGTAGGTTAGCTATCGCGCATGAACCCGAGAAATCCGTTAGATGAACACAGTATGAACAATCATTTTGTTGCCCCTACTTAGGTTTTAAAAGGTGCTTGAGCCCTGGTGCTTGGGCTGACTTTAAATTAACAATTGGATTCTGCTAGGTTTTCATTAACATTTTCAACACTTATTTGATGTTGCGTGCCCTGGCATCCGATAGAAAGTCAAAATAACAGGTTTATTTGTTTTATGTCTAAGCACAAAAAAGTCCACGAGAAAAATGCCAAACTTGGCTACTCCCTCTACCTCGTTGCGGCTACCTGTTGGGCCCTGAATGGAACCATTGCAAAAGTTATCCTCGAGGAAGTTGGGGATCCAGTTCGGATTTCACAATTTCGAGCCACGGTGACTGCGCTAATTCTTTTCATATTTGTCGCCCTGACAAACCGAAGTGCATTTCGAATTTCTGGAAAAGAGGCTTTACTACTGGCTGGATACGGCATCGTTGGCGTCGCCATGTGCCAGTGGTTTTACTACGAATCAATTTCTAGAATGCCTATAACCATAAGTTTGTTGATTGAATTTATGGCCCCAATTTTTGTTGTGCTGTATGCCCGATTCATTATGAAACAGTCGGTACGTAATTATGTTTGGCTTGGTCTCGCACTTGCGGTAACTGGCCTTGCACTGGTTGCTCAGGTCTGGAATGGCTTCACGCTAAACAGGCTTGGAGTTTTATTTGCCGTTATGTCAATGATGGCATTAATTGTGATGTTCATTCTCGGAGACAAAGCAAGCTCACGACGAGATCCAATTTCGTTGTTGATGTGGGCTTTCATGTTCGCAGCACTCTTTTTTGCAGTCCTGCGACCTTGGAATGACTTTCCGTGGGAAGCACTCAGCGCCCAAGTCACTCCATTTAACGGCAGTACTGCGGTATTTCCGATTTGGCCATTTTTCGCATCAATGGTAATCGTTGGAACTTTAATTCCATACATATTCGTAATTAATTCCATACGACATATTGGTGGGGCTGGCGCCAGCATCATGGGAATGACTGAACCACCAATCGCTGCGATTTTTGCGTGGATTGTTTTGAACGAAATTCTTACGCCAATTCAGTTACTTGGTGGAGCTGTGATGCTAGTTGGGATTGTGGTTTCGCAGCGCGCTCGCCAGCAAGATCCACATGAAGTGCTGCCTGAGTATCAACTAGCAACTTAAGCCAGACCCTCTTAGAAATTTTTGATTTAAAAAATATTTACTCTGAAAGTTTTACTTCTGGACTAATTCGCTCAACCAGCCCAAATGCAAGAGCCACGCTTTGCCCAACTAGTACAGCGAAAAGCAAAGTACCAATTCCAACCATTCCACCGAGTAGCCAACCAACAGCCAGTGCAGTAACTTCAATGAAAGTGCGAGCGCGACCAACGCGAACTCCAGTCCTTGCATTTAATCCAGTCATTAAGCCATCGCGCGTGCCCGGACCAACATTGCAGGTCAGATAAAGTCCACTACCTGCACCCACTAATAAGATGCCAAAAAGTACCTGTAGGACTTGAAGTTCAAGCTGCTCAGGATTTGGAAACACGTCAATCATTACCTGAAGTGAAATTGCAATTATAAAAATATTTAAAACTGTGCCAAGACCTGGCTTTTGTCGAAGTGGAAACCAAAGCAACAAGACAAAAACTGATATCCACAAATAGGCCCAGCCAATTGAAATTTCTGCTTGGAACGATACGCCTACTGCAAGAACGGTCCACGGAGATTGTCCGATTCCAGCTGCTACTAGAGCAGCCTCACCTGCTCCAAATAGCCAAAGACCAATAATTAAAACAACTAACGTCTTTGGGCGAATTTTCCAATTTGATTCACCAGCGGACCAGGAAGTTTTAGGTACTGAAAGTGCTGGGCGTAGCCATTTTCCAATTACTGACATTCGCTAACTTTCTGATTTATTAGTTGAAAGTCCAGTTGCAGGCTTACTCGCTTTGCCAACAATTCCAAAGAAGAGTGCTACGACTTCACCAATTAGTACCGTCACTAACACTGTTCCTAAACCAACGGAGCCACCTAGCAGCCACCCAGCCACTAGCAACGTTGCCTCGATTGCAAATCTGACCCGGCCAATTGGAATTCCGGTCTTGATATTTAACCCAGTCATCAAACCATCGCGCGGTCCAGCGCCTAGGAAGCAAGGAATGTAAAAAGCGCTACCAAGACCAATAACCAAAATTCCAATTATTACTTGCACCACTGCGAGCGCATAGCTTTCCGGGCTTGGGAATACTGGCATCATAACGTCGATTGCAACTGAAACCATGATGATATTTAGAACAGTTCCAATTCCAATTTTGTTTTTAAGGGGAATCCATAAAAACATAACTCCTACTGAAATATAAAAACTTGTCCAGCCTAAGGAGTGTCCGGTTAAATTTTGAATTCCCTGCGCCAAAACAGTTCCAGGTGACTGGCCAATATCCGCTTTGATAAGAATTGCTTCACCCGTGCCGTAAAGCCAATTGCCCGCCATCACATAAAGATAAGTTTTGGGCTTGGCTTTCCACATTGAACCCGACGAACTCCACGAAGTCACTGGGACAGTTCTGGCTGGCGTAAGCCACGCACGCAAATTAGTCATGAAATTTAAATGATATTTTTTTCAGGACGAAGTTCCCCGCCTGATGAAAAGCGATCATTGCTAAACGGAGAAATATCCACAAACGGAGTAACTCCTAGATACATATCTCGCAAGATTTCACCAATTGCTGGACCTTGCAAGAAGCCGTGCCCGCTGAAACCGGTTGCGTAAAGGAACCTGGAAACGCCGTCCCACTCACCCATGATTGCATTGTGATCTGGAGCCACGTCATACAAGCCTGCCCAGCCACTTGCTGCGCCAAGTTCTAATAAGCGAGGCGCGCGATCATAAGCAAGTTCACCAATTTTTTCTGGAAACTTTGGATCTCGCTTTAAATCAAAGCCATACTCTGCGCTCTTGTCTGAAAAGCCCATCAACATCGCGTTGCCTTCACGGTGCCAATACAGCGAGGTTGAATAGTCGATAGTCATTGGCATGTTATCCGGGACATCAGCGAAGTCTTCGGTAAGTGGCTCTGTGATCAGTAGTTCGCGTCGCAATGGTTTCACCGGAATTTCCAATCCAACCATGGCGCCAACTGTTGGGGACCAAGCGCCCGCGCAATTAATTACCGTTGAGGTTTTAACGGTGCCCGCAGAGGTAGTTACGCTAACGATTTTGCCGTCGACTACCGTGATGTCCGTTGCTTCAGTTTGGGTCAGAATAACTGCTCCGTGCTTACGGGCACCAGATGCATATCCAAGGACAACTGACTCTGGCGTGCAGTAACCATCATTTGGAGTAAAAGAAGCGGCCAAAATTCCATCAATTTCCAATAATGGATTTAATTCTTTAGCCTCCTGTGGCGTGATCATTCGTGACTCAACCCCAAACTTGTGATGTATCTGAGTTGCAGCCTCAAAAGCCGTTACGTCTTCGGCAGTAGAAAGCGCAAATAAGTAGCCAGGCCGATGTAAATCAATTTCTTGACCTGGCCGGTTTGGAAAATCTGCTAGCAAGTCCAATGATCGAGCTCCCATTGCAACGTTTAGTTCATCAGAAAAATTAGCGCGTACACCGCCAGCCGCTTTTGACGTTGAGCCGCTTGCTAGTTCATACTTCTCAATTAAAACAACACTTACACCCGCCTCGGCTAAATGAAATGCGGCAGAGGCGCCCATGACGCCACCACCGATAACAACTACATCAACTTCTTGCGGAAGATTTGCCATTGTGGAAAACCTTAAATCTTGAAATCAGGATTGTGCGGAACTTCTTCGTTATCCATTTGAGCCTTTTGCAACTTGCCTGACCAATCCCAGTTAAGTGATTGCCAGCGCGTGAACTGATCTAATACCCAAATGCCCGACTGACGTGAGCCATTGCCACTATTTCCGTTTCCACCAAATGGCAAGTGTGCTTCGGCACCTGAAGTCGAATTATTAATTGAGATCATGCCCGCAGAAATTCCTTCGCGGAAAGTCCAAACTGCCTTTGGATCACTTGTGTAAATTGCTGCAGACAAACCAAAGCCATGATCATTTCCAAGATCAATTGCTTCTTCTAATGTGCTGAAGCGACCCACTGTTACAAGTGGCCCAAAAGTTTCGGTGTAGTAGAGCTCATCATCTTTCTTAATTCCAGCAACGATTGTTGGGTGCACGAATACACCTGCTTCTGGATCCCCCACAAAACCTTCGCGTGGATTTTCCTTGGTGATTCGACCAACTCCCGTTGAGCCATGAACCGTGTGATGTGACTGAATCATCTTTAGATTATGTTCGTGAGTTTCGGCATACTTTTCGCCGATCATTGGACCAAAAAGCACATCCTGCATTGGATCGCCAACTTTTGCACTGGCAACTTTGTCTGCATACATTTTTAGGAACTTGTCGTAAATAGAATCGTGAATCCAAAGTGTGCCAAGTGAAGTACAGCGTTGCCCTGCCGTGCCGAAGCCCGCAAACAATGCGCCATCAAGTGCCAAATCAAGATCTGCATCCGGCATGATCACCATTGGATTCTTGCCACCAAGTTCTAAGCAAGCACTTTGAATATATTCGCCGACTTTTGCACCAATTAAGCGACCAACTTCAGTTGAACCTGTGAAGCCAACTTTATTGATTGTGCCTTCATTGAGACCTTTAACCATTCCTTCAAAGGTCTCTTTGCCTTCTGCAACAACAGTTATCAAAACATCTTTTGGAACTCCAGCAGCATGGAAAATTGCTGTCATAGCTTCAGCAACTGCAGGTGTGAATTCTGAAGGCTTCCAAACTACAGAGTTACCAGTTAGAAGCGCAGGAATTATGTACCAAGACGGTACAGCGGCTGGAAAGTTACCGGCAGTAATAATCAATGCCGTTCCAACCGGCATGCGGAAGGTAAACAAATTTTTGTTTGGCATTTCACTTGGGACAGTTTGTCCATACATGCGACGACCTTCACCAAGGAAGAAGTCACAGGTGTCAATTACTTCTTGTACGTCGCCAAGAGCTTCGCGGTATACCTTGCCCATTTCGCGAGTTACGAGCGTGGAAAGCGCTTCTTTATTATTCTCAAAGAGCCGACCAGCGTTAGCAATTACCCGTCCTCGGGCAGGAGCTGGCATCTTTGCCCACGCTTTCTGAGCTGCCTTAGCGCGACGCGCAGCAGCAGCGATGTCATCGGCAGTTGCTAACTTTGTTTCGACAACTACGTCGCTCAGATTTGTTGGGTTTAGAGATTTGATGGTGGACACCAGGGCCTCTTTCATCGACGATAAAGTAACTAACATGTCTAACAATGCCAGTACAAATCACCAAACAGTAGCCGGGGTAATCCTGGATTTGCTTTGGGAAGCGGGCGTTCGCACAACATTTGGGATTCCTGGTGTGCACAACTTGGCGTTCTGGGATGCATTAGGACCACAACGCCCCGAAATCGTTGGAGTTAGGCACGAACAAACCACTGCCTATGCAGCAGATGGCGTGGCTAGAACTACTGGTTCCCTCGGTGTCGCGTTAACAACAACAGGACCTGGGGCGGCAAATACCTTGGGCGCATTTGGTGAGGCTGCTATCAGCGGTTCACCAGTTTTTGTTATTTCTTCGGAAGCGCCAATTAGCAAACGGTCCAGCGCAGGATCACGAGGCCTGTTGCACGAAATGGATGACCAAGCAGCGATGTTTGCGCCATTAGCAAAAAAGCTTGCTGGCATATCAATGGCAATAAGTGTGACGGATGGAGTTACTGCAGTTGATGTTGCTGCTGAAATGATTCGAGATCTATTGCGCGCACCAGTTGGCGCTGGATATCTTGGAATACCTGCCGACATCCTGGCGCAGCAGTTCACTGGAACTAAACCAAAACTTGAACTTGGTCAAGAAATTATTGAAGTTGAAATCTCTGCAGCACAGGCTGCTCTAGAAAATTCCAAAAAAATCGTGATTTGGGCTGGTGGTGGCGCGGTTGATTTCTCAGATTCCATTTCCGCTCTTGCCGCGCACTGGAATGCGCCAGTACTCACCTCATTTGCAGGACGAGGCATCGCTGCGGATTCAAAACTGACATTGACGGCGCCAATTCATGAACCAGAAGTCGAGGCAGTGCTCGCACAAGCAGACGCACTTGTGGTTTTTGGCAGCCAACTTGATGGAATGAATACTAAGAACTGGGCAATCGCGTGGCCAAAAACAATTGTGTTAATTGATGTAGATCCCGTAAAGACCATGCGAAATGTTGACCCTACTGCCGTGATTCTAAATAACGATATATCTGCCGTTAGTGTTGCATTAATTTCTAGCACAGCCACACAGACGTCATGGACTGATGTTGCCAAGGTTAACTCGACTGTGCGTGAGCGGCTTCGAGTTGGCGAAAAATCTAAACGCGGAATTGCATTAGTCGAAGCTATTGAAAATCATTGGCCAGCAGATGCTGCAATCGTTTGTGACATGTCAGTTTGTGGTTACTGGACTGGGGTTTATGCACAACAGCCTCGACCACGCCGGATTGTCTACCCAGTTGGCTGGGGCACACTTGGCTTTGGATTACCAGCAGCCATTGGACCAGCAGCAAATGGCACTCGCACACTTGCGGTTTGTGGTGACGGCGGAGTCGCTTTCGCGCTCGGCGAATTAGCCACAATCGTTCAAGAAAATTTGCCTTACACGCTTTTAATTGTTGATGACGGCGGCTACGGCATGTTGCGTTATGACCAGCAAGTCATGGGTCACCCAGAACGTGGTGTTGATTTAGTCTCGCCTGACTGGGCAGTTCTGGCACAAGCGTTTGGTTTGTCGTTCACTGAAACCACGATTGAAGATTTGGGTGATGCGCTGGAACTAAAGCAGCCTGGAATCATTTTGATCCGCGAAACTTTGTATCCACCAAAAAGCACCAGCCCGCGTTGGAACGAAAAATAAATTAAGCGAATTTCGTGCCAGTTAGTTTTTCGTAAGCCTCGACGTAGCGATCGCGGGTTTTCGTGATGATCTCATCAGGAAGTGCTGGTGGCGCTTCCCCAGAATTCTTATCCCAGCCAGATGCTGGCGAAGTGAGCCAATCACGGACAAACTGCTTGTCGTAAGAGGGTTGAGAATGTCCTGGCTGCCATTGATCTGCGGGCCAGTAGCGAGATGAATCTGGGGTTAAGACTTCATCAGCTAAAACAATTTGATTTTTATTTGCGCCAACAATTCCTAAACCAAATTCAAACTTGGTATCTGCCAAAATTAGCCCGCGACCAAGTGCTATCTCGGCTGCTACTTCATAGATCCAGAGCGTGAACCGCTTTAGTTGTTGCGCCTCTTCCATTCCGATCGAAGTTATTACTTCATCAAAAGTTACATTTTCATCATGATCGCCAATGGCTGCTTTAGTAGCTGGAGTAAACAATGGCTTAGGTAATTTTGCGCCTTCTTTGAGACCTGGGGGCAAACCGTTGCCACAAATTGATTGCTCGCGAAGGTAATCCGAATAACCTGAGCCCGCAAGATATCCACGCGCCACACATTCGATCGGTAACATTTCTAACTTCTCGCAATAAGTGGCCCGGCCTCGAACTTCATCTGGAACATTTGTTGACAAAACGTGATTCGGAAGAATGCCTTGCAAGCGCTCAAACCACCACATTGACATTGCTGTCAGAATGCGACCTTTGTCAGGAATTTGCGAAGGTAACACCCAGTCATAAGCCGAGATTCGATCACTTGCAACAAACAGCAGGCGTCCGTCTTTGGCCTCGAACAAATCACGGACTTTACCCGAATAGACATGTTTGAACTGTGCATCTAGCCCGTAGTCATCTGGGGAAATTGTCAAAGGATTGGCTCCGGTCGGTAAGTTGGCGCCCCTGGTGTTGCGGCTACCAACGCAGAAACTTTCGCTGCAAGAGCCGCGACTTGGGCCTGGGCAGCGCCCGTAAATTCCAGTGGCTCTGAAAGTAAGGCTTCGAGCTCACTGCGCGTTAACCCAAGTCGAGAATCACTCGCTAATCGATCCAAAACCGCGCTGCCATCGCCACCGTTTGGCCCACGCATTTCAAGAGCGACGGCTACTGCATGCTCTTTGATAACTTCATGGGCGCTCTCACGACCGATTCCGTTACGAACTGCTGCCATCAATATTTTAGTCGTTGCCAAAAATGGCAAATAGCGAGCGAGCTCTCTCTCGATTACTGCTGGAAATGCGCCAAACTCTTCAAGCACAGTTAAGAAAGTTTCAAACAGCCCGTCAATCGCGTAGAACGAATCTGGAAGCGCAACTCGGCGAACGACTGAACAAGATACATCGCCTTCATTCCATTGACTTCCCGCCAATTCTCCCGTCATGCTCGCGTAACCACGCAAGATAACTGCGAAACCATTAATGCGTTCGCAGGAACGAGTATTCATTTTGTGTGGCATCGCACTGGATCCAACTTGACCCTCTTTGAATCCTTCAGTCACGAGTTCAAGTCCTGCCATCAAACGAATCGTGGTGGCGAACGAACTTGGACTGGCTGCCAGTTGAACTAATGCAGTGACGGTGTCGTAATCAACGGAGCGAGGATAAACCTGACCAACGCTGGTAAAAATATTTGTAAAACCTAGGTGATTTGCAATTCGCGATTCCAAATCCGCTAATTTCGAGGAATCTCCGTCCAATAAATCAAGCATGTCTTGCGCAGTTCCAACAGGTCCTTTAATCCCGCGCAATGGGTATCGCTTAATCAAATCATCAAGACGTGCAATCGCTACTAGTAATTCGTCAGCTGCGGAAGCGAATCGTTTACCGAGAGTTGTAGTTTGCGCAGCTACGTTATGGCTTCGACCAGTTAGTGCAACATCGGTATACCGAACCGCTAATTCTGCAAGAACTCCAGCTGCTGCAACTGCTTTGGTGCGCATCAACTGCAAGCTAGCTAGTACCTGAAGCTGTTCAACATTCTCAGTTAAATCTCTACTTGTCATGCCTTTATGAATTTGCTCGTGGCTAGCTAGCGCGCAAAACTCTTCGATGCGGGCTTTCACATCATGACGAGAAACTTTCTCGCGCTTGGCAATACTGGCTAAGTCAACGTTGTCAATAACTTTTTCATAAGCCTCGATCGCTCCTGAAGGAACTTCGATACCAAGATCCTTTTGAGCGCGCAGTACTGCAATCCAAAGCTTGCGTTCCAAAATAATTTTGTTAGTTGGCGACCAGATTTGTGCCATCGATGTCGAGGCATATCGATCAGCAAGTACATTCGGGATGTTTGGCTTACTCAATTTTCCACTCCCAATTTGTTGTCAAATAATTCTTGCTCAGCTTGCGCTGCTATAAGTGCAATGTCACTTCGATGATGTTCGCCGTCAAACTTAATTCTCTCAACTCCACCATAAACTTGGCTACGCGCATCACTTAAGTCCTTGCCCGTGGCGGTAACACTCAAGACTCGGCCACCACTTACAGCGATATCACCTTGGTCAGTAATTTTGGTACCGGCATGGAAAACTGACAGCCCTAGATTTTCTGCCTGTGTTATTCCCGATATAACTGCCCCAGAAACTGGGGACTCTGGGTAACCCTGGGCTGCCATCACCACTGTTACTGCTGACGCAGAATTCCACTTCAATGCTGGTAGCTGTGCCAATTTTCCAGTTGCTGCTGACATTAATAATTGACTCAAGGAAGATTCCAAGCGCGCCAGTACGACTTGGGTTTCTGGATCACCAAATCGAGCATTAAATTCAATAACTCTGATTCCATTTTTAGTAATAGCTAACCCAGCAAATAATAAGCCGACAAACGGAATGTTTCGGCGCTGCATTTCGTCAATCATTGGCTGCAAAACGGATTTGGTTACATCGGCTACGAAACTTTTCGGTGCCCAGGGAAGTGGTGAGTACGCACCCATGCCACCCGTGTTAGGTCCTGCATCATTATTGCCAACGCGTTTAAAGTCTTGCGCCGGAGTAAGCGCAATAATCGTGGTGCCATCACTGACACCAAAAAGGCTTACTTCTGGTCCATCTAAGTATTCTTCGATGACAACCGCGCCGCCAACGCGACTTTCAATACACGAAAGCGCATGATTGAGTGCTTGCTCTTTATCGGCAGTCACAACCACGCCTTTGCCTGCGGCTAAGCCATCATCTTTAACCACATATGGAGCGCCAAATTCCTGTAACGCTAATTCGACTTCAGATTTTGAAGTGCAGTAATAACTAACTGCAGTTGGCACACCTGCGGAATTCATAATTTCTTTTGCGAATGCCTTGCTGCCTTCGAGTTGCGCTGCAGATTTATTTGGACCAAAGACTAAAAATCCAGCCTGGGTTAACTCATCAACTACGCCTGCAACCAACGGGGCTTCTGGGCCAATTACAACCAGGTCTGGATCAAATTTTTTGGCTAACAAAATAATGGATTTGGTGTCTGTAATGTCAACGGTTGCAATTTTTGCGATTTTTGCAATTCCAGGATTTCCTGGAGCGCAAATTACTTGCACATCGGGATCCCGCAGCAGGGTTTGGGTTATGGCGTGCTCTCTTGCACCTTGACCTATAACCAAGATTAACACTTTCCTAAGCCTATTGCTTATGGCCATATGAAAGAAAATCCCAAGCTTGGATTTTCATCCAGGCTTGGGATTTCTAACTTGAGACTTACTTTCCGGTGTAAAACTTTCCTAGACCAGCGAAAACTTCATCAAGAATGGCTAGGCCCTCTTTAGCTTCAGTTTCACTAACGTTGCATGGCGGTACCACGTGTAGTCGGTTGTAGTTAGTGAATGGCATCAAACCATTTTTCTTGCAAGATGCAACAAGTTCTGCCATCGCAGGTGAGGTGCCACCATACGGCGCCACCATTTCCTTGGTCTCGCGATCGGTAACAAGATCAAGAGCCCAGAAAACACCCTTGCCACGCGCTTCACCAATGATCTTGTGGCGATCAGCAAGCTCTCGTAGTCCTGGACCGAGAATGTTCTCGCCAATGTGCTTGGCATTCTCAACAATTTTTTCTTCCTTCATGACATCGATAGTTGCAACAATGGAAGCAGTTGCAAGTGGGTGTCCAGAATAAGTTAGTCCGCCTGGGAAAACTTGAGTATCAAATGATGCTGCAATTTCATCACTAATAACAACGCCGCCCACTGGAACGTAACCGCTGTTTGAACCCTTGGCAAAAACAACAAGATCGGGCTTGACATCAAAAGCGTCAAAAGCAAACCATTCACCGGTTCGACCGAAGCCAGCCATGACTTCATCCAGAATCAGAATGATGCCAAAGTCATCACAAAGTTTGCGAACACCTTCAAGGTAACCCGGAGGCGGAATCAAAACACCTGCAGTGCCAACTACTGTTTCAATGATGATTGAACCAATGGTGTTTGGGCCTTCATACTTAATTACTTCTGCTAGGTGAGCAAGTGCGCGTTCAGACTCTTGCTCCTGCGTTTGCGACCAGAAACTTGTTCGGTACAGGTGTGGACCGAAGAAGTGAACGTGTCCTGCTGAAAATTCATTTGGCCAACGTCGTGGATCACCGGTTGCATTGATGGCTGAGCCGGTGTTGCCGTGGTAGGAGCGGTAAAACGAAAGTACTTTGTGCTTACGAGTGTGAATGCGCGCCATGCGAATTGCATTTTCAACAGCATCAGCGCCACCGTTTGTGAAGAAAACTTTGTTCATGTGGTCTGGCGATAAATCTGCAATACGCTTTGCGGCTTCGCCACGCATGTCATTTGCATGCTGCGGCGCAATTGTTGCTAACTTACCTGCTTGATCTTGAATTGCCTTAACAACTTTTGGATGTTGATGACCAATGTTTACATTTACCAACTGGCTTGAAAAATCTAAATAACGGTTACCGTCATAATCCCAAACATAGGAGCCTTCGCCACCTTGAATAACCATCGGGTTAAATGGACCCTGGGCACTCCAAGAGTGAAAAACGTGACTGCGGTCTAAGTCATAAACTTCTTTACCGCGAACAGTATTAGCTTCCATGGCTATCACAACTCCTATTACCAAGTGGTCTAGTTAATGCTACGCCTTTTGGCAACTTCGGGAGCCGACGGACTTAGTGCTGCACTTGAACATTCAGACTTGGCCAGCGAGATTCCACAATTGGCGCAGTTAAATCAGAGAGCCGCAGTCGTTGCTGGCCTAAGTCATCAAAGTTTTCTGGATCTAACCAGGCCACAAATGCATCCTGGGCGACCGGCCAATCTCGGTCCAGAATGGCAAACCAGGCGGTATCGCGATTATGGCCTTTAACCATGGTGGCTTGGCGAAACAGTCCCTCGAATGACATGCCAAGCCGCATCGCTGCGCTTATTGAAGGGGCATTTAAGGAATTACATTTCCATTCATACCGGCGGTAGCCCATGTCAAAAGCATTCTTCATCATTAGAAACATGGCTTCGGTTGCGATTGGCTTCTGTTGGATTAATGGCGAGTATGTGATCCATCCAACTTCGATCGAACTGGAATTTGGATCAACCCGTAAATAGGAAGCAACGCCAACTGCTTTATTGGATTCGATATCAATGATTGCGTAAAAAAATGGATCGCCTTTGTGCTGGGCACCTTCAATCCATGTGCGGTACTCGGCTTCGTTATTAAATGGTCCTTGCGGCATGTAAGTCCAAAGCCGGCCATCAGTATCTAAGGAAAAGGCCGCATAAAGTTGCGCTGCATGTTTGTTCGAATCTAGCGCTTCCAAATAACAATATTGACCTGAAAGTTTTATTGCTTCATCCGGAAGTTGCGGGCGGGTAACTTCACCAACTGCAAAACCAATCGGATCGCCAAACTTATTTTGGGTGGCGGAAATTTTCACAGTTTACTTGCGAAGCAAATCGCTGATGCTAATCGTGGCGTTTCGGTCTTGGCCAACACCAACAGCTGAAATCGGGGTACCACTGATTTCTTCCAAGTATTTGATGTAGGAACGCGCATTAGCTGGCAAATCTTCTAAAGTCTTTGCGCCGCTGATATCTTCTGACCAACCCGGAAGCATTTCATAAATTGGCTTAGCATGATGAAATTCCGTCTGTGTCATTGGCAATTCTTCAGTTCGCTTACCGTCAATTTCGTATGCAACACATACTGGAATTTTTTCCCAGCCAGTTAGCACATCAAGTTTTGTTAAGAAGATGTCCGTTAGGCCATTGATACGAGTTGCGTAGCGAGCAATCGGTGCATCAAACCAGCCACAACGACGCGGCCGACCTGTTGTAACGCCACGTTCGCCGCCGATAGTGCGCAGCTTCTCGCCATCTTCATCAAGAAGTTCTGTTGGGAAAGGCCCAGAACCTACTCGCGTTGTATAGGCCTTCAAGATTCCAACCACACCAGTAATCTTTGTTGGTCCAATTCCGGAACCAGCGCAAGCGCCACCAGCAGTCGGATTACTTGAAGTTACGAATGGATAAGTTCCATGGTCCACATCAAGAAGCGTGCCTTGTCCACCTTCAAGAAGTACAACTTTGTTTTCAGCTAATGCGCGATTGAGTAATAAGGAGGTATCTGCAACGTATGGACGCAGGCGTTCCGCATGCTCCATTAAATTTTCTACAACTTCATCAACGGTTACTGCGCGACGATTGAACACCTTAACTAAAACTTGATTCTTGCTAAGCAAGGAGCCTTCGATTTTGGCACGCAAGATTTTTTCATCAAAGAGGTCCTGGACTCGAATACCAAGGCGTGAAGTCTTGTCGGCATACGATGGGCCGATTCCTCGTCCAGTAGTACCGATCTTGGAGTTACCCAAGAAGCGCTCAGTGACTTTATCTAGCGTTACGTGATACGGCGTGATCAAATGCGCATTAGCACTGATTAATAAATTCGAGGTGTTAATTCCTTGCGCTTCTAAGCCATCGATTTCTTCGAACAAAACCGCAACATCAATAACAACGCCGTTGCCAATTACTGGAATAACTTCTGGAGTCAAGATGCCACTGGGCAGCAAGTGCAGCGCAAACTTCTTTTCGCCAATTACTACAGTGTGACCTGCGTTGTTTCCGCCCTGATAGCGAACGCAGTAGTCGACTCGACTGCCAAGCAGATCGGTCGCCTTACCTTTACCTTCGTCTCCCCATTGAGCACCAACTAGCACTACGGCAGGCATGGCAATTCCCCTTACATCTCGATGAACCTAGATAAGGCTAGTCCTTATTTATGGAAGTCCATTACTCGGCTAGAGCTTGCGTCGCTGCCGGGTCACAGTCCGTTAAAAACTGCGCACAACGAGTGGCTTCTGCGCTTTCACCAATTTCATTCGCGCCGCGCGCCAAAGCATTTAGGCAGCGCAGGAAACCTTGGTTTGGTTCATGACTCCATGGCACGGGACCAAAGCCTTTCCAACCATTCTTTCGAAGCGAGTCCAGGCCGCGGTGGTATCCAACTCGCGCAAACGCATACGACTCAATTACGCGTTTTTCATTCCAGGCTTGGTCAGCGAGAACCGCCCAAGCAAAACTTGCATCTGGGAATTTCGCAGCAACTTGTTCCGGTGTTTCGCCTGCAAGTAGCGCGCTGGATGCTCGCGTATCGGCTGGCAACAAAGTAGGTGGCGGTCCATCTAACAAATCTTGTCCAATACTCATTACTTGATCTGCGTTCCAGTAGAGCGAAGGTCTTCGCAGGCACGAACCACTCGAGCAGCCATACCCGCTTCACCTGCTTTTCCATACGCGCGCGGATCATAAATCTTTTTATTTCCGACTTCACCGTCTATTTTCAAGATACCATCGTAATTTTTAAAGATGTGATCTACCACGGGACGAGTAAATGCGTATTGCGTGTCAGTATCAATGTTCATTTTGATTACGCCATAGTCAAGTGATTCACGAATTTCTGAAAGTAACGAACCAGATCCACCGTGGAAAACTAAATCAAGTGGCTTGTCTTTAGTGTTGTGCTTGGCTTGCACGGCGTCCTGCAGTTCCTTGAGGATTCCTGGTGTTAGCAGCACGTTTCCTGGCTTGTAAACCCCATGCACATTTCCAAAAGTTGCGGCCACTAGATACCGGCCACGCTCACCTAGGCCTAACCGATCGGCCATAGCCAAGGCATCTTCTGGAGTTGAAAACAACTTTGCATCATGGGAAGCCTCAACGCCATCTTCTTCGCCGCCCACAACACCAATTTCGATTTCTAAAACAGTTTGAGCTGCAGCGCACTTGTCCAACATTTCATCAGATACTGCCAAATTCTCTTTCATGGAAACTGCTGAGCCATCCCACATATGGGATTGAAACAATGGTTCTTGTCCATTCTTTACTCGCTCTGCAGAAATTTCGACAAGAGGACGCATAAATCCATCTAGTTTTTCTGCTGGGCAATGATCAGTGTGCAATGCAATATTTACGCCGTAACCCTTTGCCACGGCGTGGGCAAATTCAGCGAGTGCAACTGCGCCAATGACCATATCTTTAACGCCTTGACCTGAAGCAAACTCGGCGCCACCCCAAGAAACTTGAACTATGCCATCCGACTGCGCTTCCGCGAAACCGCGAATTGCAGCAACGATTGTTTGGGAGGACGTGCAGTTAATTGCTGGATAAGCAAAAGCGCCTGCTTTGGCCCGATCTAGCATTTCGTTGTAAACCTCTGGGCTAGCAATCGGCATAATTTACGCTCCTAGTTAAAAAATTTTTGGCTTTGGCATTGCCGCTACCTACGTCTTCATTGTGCCACGGGTAAAGTCATAGAGTGATTGCAACTACCCATTTTCAAATAGCAACAGCCATACAAGCCGCTGGATTTCTTGATCCTGAGGGATTGCTCAAAGGATTTGGCAGTTTGGCGCTCATTGTTGCCTGCGGGATTTTGGTGATTGAGTGCGCACTATTCATAGGCCTGGTTCTACCAGGTGACTCATTGCTTTTTATTGTTGGAGTTCTGCTGGCCACTGGATTTATCTCGGCTCCCGTTTGGGTCGCGATAGTGGGAATGTCTATTGCTGCGATTTTGGGAAACTTACTTGGTTATTGGACTGGCGCAAAATTTGGACCAAAACTTTTTAAGCGACCTGATTCTCGAATCTTTAAGCAAGAGTACGTAGTTGTAACCCAAAACTTTTTTGAAAAACACGGTCCCCGGGCAATTGTGCTTGGAAGATTCGTTCCAGTTGTGCGACCAGTGATTACTGGCATGGCTGGCATAGCCCGCATGAATTTTAAGATCTACGCAACTTACAGCACAATCGGTGGCATTCTTTGGGTTGTATCGCTGACGCTTGCTGGATATTTTTTCGGTGGAATCCCATTTGTTGCGGACAACATTGAACTCGTCACCCTTGGCATAGTGGGCATTAGCTTGTTACCAGTCCTGTTCGAATTCGTAAAACACCGCAGAGCTAAGGCTTAACTAAAAAGATCTACAAACCTAAGTCAGGCAAGTTGTAGACATAGAGATACTTGAGCCCAGCCGCTTCAACTGCGGGTGCTGCGGCGCGTTCCACAATTACTGCTACTGCAACAACTTCCGCGCCAGCTTCCCGAAGTGCCTCCACCGCAGTTAATACTGAGCCACCTGTTGTGCTGGTGTCTTCTACGGCAAGCACCCGGCGACCCTTAACATCTGGTCCTTCAATGCGTCGCTGTAAACCATGTGCTTTTTCTGCTTTGCGAACTACGAAGGCATCTAAGTTTCGACCTTGGGCAGCAGCTGCGTGCAACATGGCCGTTGCAACTGGATCGGCGCCAAGTGTTAAGCCACCTACTGCGTCAAAATCTAAATCTTTAGTTAACTCGAGCATCACGCGACCAATTATTGGCGCGGCCTGGGAATCTAAAGTTACTCGGCGCAGGTCGACGTAGTAGTCAGCCTCCTTGCCACTGGAAAGAATTACTTTTCCGTGAACAACTGCTTTATCGATAATTTGTTGGCGGAGTTCATCGCGATCTGACATGACCCCAGCCTATTTCGCGGTGCAAGTAGAAACGCAGGAACCCCAGACTCGAGCTTTTAGACAAAACAAAAGACCCGGCGTAAACCGGGTCTTTTGTTTTACTGAGTTAATTAAACTGGGCGGACGTGTTCTGCCTGAGGACCCTTTGGGCCTTCGCCGATTTCAAACTCAACTCGCTGATCCTGTTCCAGGGTCTTGAATCCGTCTACTTCAATTGCTGAGTAGTGAAGGAATACATCGCGATCAGTGCCATCAACTTCTACGAAGCCATAGCCCTTTTCCTGGTTGAACCACTTGACTGTGCCTAACATGGCATCTCTTTTCTTAATGGGTCGAAGCGACGTTTGCCGCTTCGGGTCTTGCTCCCTGCCCACCAAGGTGAGAGTTCGCATCGTGCTCGCGAATCTTTGTCTTCGAGTCTTGCTCTCTAACGAATTGCTTGCCTTCGACCATTAATAACACTACGCCACTATTGCTAGCCAGATTTGCCACTTTCCACAAAATCGCCGTAGATAGTCATTTTAACTTACAGAATTTGGGCCAAAATATGGATTTATCCGCCAGCAACCGCAGGGACGATAGATACGCTCACTCCGGCTGGAGTTGGGCTGTTTAAACCATCCAAGAATCGAACGTCATCATCGTTTACATAGACATTGACGAATCGTCTAAGCTCTCCCGTATCGGAAATCACGCGCTGCAAAATTCCAGGGGCCATAGCTTCTAGGGCATCTAAAACGCCTTGCAGAGTTTCTGGGTTCGGCTCTATTTCAACGGTTGACTGGTCGCCAACATATGCTCGCAGGATTGTTGGGACTCGGACTGTAACGCTCATCATGCACCTTCAATTACTTTTGCGACGGATTCGACATTGGGATAAATTGTTGCAGAGAAACCATTTCCTGTTGCGACTGCATCAAGGGTCTTTAGTCCTTCACCAGTATTTACGATTACCGTTTCAGCTGTTGGATCTAACAAGCCTTGCGCTAATAACTTGCGTGTTACTGCAACTGTTACGCCACCGGAAGTCTCACCAAAAATACCTTCGCATTCGGCAAGCAATCGAATGCCTTCAACGACTTCGTCATCAGTGACATCGCCAACTGCGCCGTTAGTGCGACGAACTGCATCAAGGGCATACGGTCCATCAGCTGGATTACCAATCGCAAGTGACTTGGCAATGGTGTCTGGCTTAACCGGACGAACAACTTCTTGGCCATTTGCCCACGCAGTTGATACAGGGTTGCATCCTGTTGCCTGCGCGCCAAACACTCGCCAAGGTCGATCTTCAACTAATCCAAGTTTCACAAACTCGCGCCAGCCTTTATCTACTTTGGTAAGCAGGGCTCCTGATGCAACTGGGATAACAACTTGATCGGGAAGGCGCCAGCCAAGTTGCTCTGCTATTTCATATCCAACTGTCTTTGAGCCTTCTGCGTAATACGGACGCAGATTCACATTCACAAATCCCCAGTTTGCAGAAACTGCTTCCCCGATGAGTTCGCCACATAGCCGATTTACGTCATCGTAATTTCCTTCGATACCAATGACATGGCCGTTGTACGCCGCAGTTGCTTGAATCTTGTGTTGTTCCAAATTGGAGGGCACGAGCACTACAGATTTTTGGCCAGCTCTCGCGGCTGCGGCGGCAACTGCGTGGGCCAAGTTTCCAGTTGAGGCGCAGGCCAAAGTTTTAAAACCAAGTTGGATTCCGGCACTTTGTGCGACTGCAACAACACGGTCTTTGAATGAGTGCGTTGGATTACCGCTGTCATCCTTGACCCAAAGTGTTCCGGTGATGCCAAGGGCTTTCGCTAAATTATCAGCACGATGCAGCCGAGTCATACCTGGCGCTAAATTTCGGGATTCCGCAATGTTTGCAGGAACTGGCAAAAGTGGAGCGTAACGCCAAATTGAAAAGGGACCTGATTGGATTTGTTCCCGCGTGATCGTGCCAAAGTCGTAGGCAACTTCAAGTGGACCAAAGCATTCCCAACAGGAGTAATCAGCGCCTAGCTTTGCGTGTGCTCCACAAGCGCGACAAACCAAGTGAGTTGCGGCACCAAACGGCGCAGTATCTATTCGATCTATGGTTAGCGACATATAACAACTTGCCTTTCGTCATCTGCCCAAGAACATTTCATTGTTCTCAGCCGGAATTGGCACCGTGGCGCAAACCTTATGGTTATGCGGTGGTTGCCGGGGCTTCAACGGGCCGTTCCCTCTGCCCCTCTGGATGAGGTTATTTAGTTTTTGGTAGTGGTAAACCACGACCGTTTCAAAACTTTATCAGGAGTGGGAAAAAAAGCAATTTAAGCAAAATCCAAGGCTTACCCCAAGGGAGTCGCGAGCAGGCTTAACTATTTAAAAATCACCAAAGTCAGCGCGGTTTTACTCATTTCTGCGCTTGCTTCAACTAGAACTCCGCCAGTCTGAGTTGCTAATTCTTCAGCTGAACTAAGTCCATCTGTTGGATAAAAAATCGTAGTCTCAGTTACGGGCTGACCGGTCCAGTTTGCGGTTCCTTCAACAACCCAATCAGCGATCGCAAGTTCATCGCTCATTGATTTTGCTAAGCCTGGTGTCTCGGTGCCATTAAAAACTAGGACTGGCAATCGACCAATGACATCAAGATTTGGGTCATCGAAAGCATCAGAACTTGGTCCTGGCACTGGATTTATCGGCTGTGAAGTCGCACTAACTTCGACTGCGGGTTGCGCAACTGGATCCGAGCCAGATTTCCAGAGTGCGTTGCCAACAAAAAACAAACCAGAAACCGTAGTCAATATAACGACCAATGGGATGGTTACTTTTTGATTGAAAGTTTGTCTGCCAGTCATGGCTAACACCTAGTTCTTAAGTTCGATACCCAAGCGACGAGCTGAGCGTGCGCGTTGACGAGCTGCGCGCATACGTTGCAAGCGCTTAACCAACATTGGATCAAAAGCAAGTGCTAGCGGGTGATCTATCAACGCATTTAAGACTTGGTAGTAACGCGTTGCAGACATATCGAACTGCTCGCGAATCGCTTGTTCTTTAGCTCCGGCAAATTTCCACCAATGACGCTCGAATTCCAAAATCTGCTGTTCCCGCTCAGGCAGTACTCCTGAGTTGTCAGCTGATAGGGCGCGCATTGCTTCGTTCACATCACTAATGCTAAACCGTAGCCGCTACAAAATCCGATCACCCCCGATCTCGGGGTGTCATGTCTTAGTGGTAAGAGTCAGTGCGACAAGATAGGCACGTGACTTCTTCCCCTGAGCCAACTAAAAAGTGGCTCTTACTCTGGTTGCTGCTCACCACAATTTGGGGCTTCTCATTCTTTTTCATCAAGGTTGCTAGCAGTTTCCTTGATCCATATGAACAAACTTTTGCCCGAATGGGATTTGGCGCACTTGCCCTGATTTCAATGGTTGTAGTTACGCGCCGAAAATTTATCGTGCGTGGTCCAGCAGTCAAGTATCTTACTCTAATCGCAGTTTGTGCTCAAGTGATACCTTTCGCTATTTTTGCTTGGGCAATTCAATACATCTCTTCAATCGCTGCTGGTCTACTTAATTCCACAATGCCTCTTTGGACTGCAATTTTGGCAGTGTTAATACTGCCTTCAGAAAAACTGACACAGTTTCGAGTTGGTGGATTACTTCTCGGATTTCTTGGTTTGTTAGTGCTACTCGGTGTTTGGGACGTTAACTTCCAAGCAAATTGGTTTGCTTACACGGCATGTGGACTTTGCACGATCGGATACGCGTTCTCGGCAATTTGGACACGAAAGATAATCACGCCGATGAATCTTGATCCAATCAGCGCCGTTGCTACGCAACTAACTATTGGTGCTGGAATCTGCGCAATCTTTGCGATTGCCTCACCACACGAAATTACCTCTTGGCCAATCACTGGGATGTTGGCCATCACTGCACTCGGTGTTTTGGGAACTGGATTAGCACTGGTAATTGCATTTGTTATTGTTGAGCGCGCTGGCGCAATTGCTATGTCAACCGTTACTTACTCCATACCTGTTGTTTCAACGTTGGCTGGAGTTATCCTCTTGAAAGAAAAGTTGCATTGGTATGAACCTGTTGGAGCGATTGTGGTTTTGATTGGAATCGCAATGGTGCAGGAATTAATAAAACCTAGAAAAAGTAAAGTACTAAAGATTTCGTAGAGTCAATTTTTTGTCGTGAATTCGGAATTCACGATTGGCTATCTCTCTTAGGTGTTCATCATGTGTGGCTATCAAAACTGAATATCCATTCTTTACATGCTCCAATAGAAATGTTGCAAGCTGCGTAGTCGCTTGAATGTCCAAGCCAGCTGTTGGTTCATCGAGGAGCATCAGCTTCGCATCCTGCGCAGCAGCACCTGCAAGAAAGACTCTAGTTCGTTGCCCTATCGAAAGCTCACTAATAATTTTTGCCATAATTTCTTCTGGAACCATTCTGGAAATAAATTTACTTATGTGTGCCAGTTTTTGGGTATTGGAGTCCATTAATTCAAGGACGTCCATTACTTTCAATTGATCTATTGCCTCATCTTTTTGCAGCATCAAAGAGCGATTTTTTCGTTGATCACGCTTCGAGATCTGTGCAATTGGAATGCCACTTAATTCAAGCGTGCCTGAGCTAAGAAACTTTTCACCGGAAAGTGCGAGGAGTAGCGTACTTTTGCCAGAACCATTGGGGCCAGTCAAAAGATTTATTTCGCCCAAAAGAAATTCGATGTTTATGTCAGACACGAGAGATTTATTAGCCCGGGTAACTACTCCGTTGGTGAGTTTTAATGCTGGACTATGACTCACTTTTACTCCGAAGCAAAATTGTAATTAGAACTGGCGCCCCAACTAATGAGGTAAAGAATCCAATTGGTAAATCCATCGGTGCTGCAACTGTTCTGGCAAGGAGATCGCATACCAAAATTGTTAAAACTGATATCAGAGCACTTGTTATAAGGAGCACTCGATGTCTAGGTCCAACCAATACGCGGGCAATTGTTACTGAAAAAAGTCCAAGGAAAGCAATTACTCCTGCCCCGAATACTGCAGCGGTAACTAAGAGTGAGATCAGTAGCAACGCAAACATTCTGATTTTTCTAGTCTCAACTCCAAGTAAGCTGGCGGCCCTTTCCCCAAGTAAAAGTAAATCCAATTTTGGTGCGATCAGCCAAGCAAGTAATAAGCCAGCAAGTGAAGCAACCAAGGAAACGTTTGCAGTTGTCTGCGTTGCTAAGGAGAGTGAGCCAAAACTCCAAAGCGCCATTGATCGAAGTTGTGGGTTATCAAGTGTGGTAGCCAAGATTCCAAGTACCCCAAGAAATAGTGACCCTAAAGCCACTCCGATGATCAAAGTATTTTGTGATGCTGCTTTTCTTCCACCAAAATGACCCACTAACAAAAGTAAAAAGGCAAGTACTGTAAAAATTAACGCGAATACAAATGCAGCAAAACTTCCAAAATCATAGCCAAAAACTAAGGCAACAACGACGCCAAGAGCAGACGCTGCAGCCAATCCCAATAGCGCTGGATCTGCAAGAACATTGCGCATTGACGTTTGCATCAGTGAAGTTGAGCCAGCTAGTGCAATTCCAATCGCTAATCCAAGAATGATTCTTGGCAATCTAATGTCAAGTAGTACCGAATCTGAAATTGCATCAGTGCCACGCGAACTAAAAAGTGATTGCCAAATTTGAGAGAGCGATAGTTGATATGCTCCAAAAGATAGATTTGCCACTATTGCACTGGCAACTAACAAGGACAGGATTGCAATCAGAAGTCCCGGTTTAATTTTGATCATGAGGAAGTAGTAACCACTTGAGCCAATTGATTTGCCAAGCAGGAAATCACATTTGGGGTCTGCGGTCCAAAGGATAGTAAGGCACGATCGTCCGCTTGAATAATTGCTCTGTTTTTTGCTGCTGCAGTACTTGATACTCCCGGCAGTGTGATTAGTTTTTCAATTCCGCCCACCGACTCCAAGCCCTTGTTCATGACGAGAATTACATCTGGATTTGCTTTTGCGAGCGACTCCGCAGTGAGTGGAGCAAAGCCTGCGATACCAAGTTGGGTTCCTACGTCAGTTGCGCCTAAGGCGGTGATCATTGAATCTGCCCCACTACCTTCACCACCAATTAAATATATTCCAGCATTACCGCGAAGGTAAAGAAATGCGATGCGTAATTCTGAAGACGCCACTGATGTGACATTTTTTAGTTTCGCGTCGATTTGGTTCGTTAAGGAATTCCCCGCGTCAATGACACCTAGCGCCCTAGCAACTGAATTAACTCTGGGATTAATTTCAGCTAACGAAGTTGCATCCGGTATTACGACCACAGGAATTCCAAGCTCAACTAACTTTTCAAGTTCCACCGAACTATCACCACTGGAATCTGCGATCACGACTGTTGGCTTAAGTGAAAGCACAGTTTCTAATGCCAGTTCGTGGCCCGGGTTCACGGTAACGATTGAATCTGAGTTTGGAAAAACACTAACTAAATCTTTTCCCACTATAGAATCACCTAATCCCAATGACCAAACAATTTCTGCTGTTCCCGGTGCCACTGTAATGATTCGAGCCACCGACTCGATGGCAACTTCAGTTTCGGAAAGTGATACTCCTAATCCTGGAAGCTGGGGGTTCGGTGTTGGCAATGGGGCTTGCGCCGCTAAACATTGCAGATCTAGTTGTTTAGCTGATGGAACGTCGGTGGCCACTTGCGAGCTACATCCAGTTGCAAGCACGAGAACCGCCATCAGCAATACTGATTTTGGAAAGCAATTTACTAACTTCACCTGTCTAGTGTCCCGTAAGGACCCTTAAAGTACTGACATGGTGTCAGGGTGACTTTCGAATTTCTTAGTACTTTCGCTATGTGAATAAAAAATGGGTGATCACTACCGCAACAACTTTCCTGCTTGGTTCGATGATTTTTACCACGTCTGCGCAGGCTGCAATTGCAGGCAAAACTGTTAAAGGACCCAAGGGTCAAACCCTCACGGTTTCAACCACCACAGTAAAAGATGGTCAGAAAGTAAAAGTAGTTGGAAAAAAATTCAACAGAAAAATCGGCATCTACTTAGCGTTTTGTGTGGTCAATGCCAAAGGCGAGATGCCTGGGCCTTGTGGCGGTGGCGTGAATACCGTCGGTGAATCCACCGGTTCGATCTGGATCTCATCAAATCCGCCGGCCTACGGTAAGTCACTTGCAAAACCATTTAATAAATCAGGCGGCTTTTCACAAACTGTAACGATTTCCCGCTACATCGGTAACGTCGACTGCACTGTTGTGAGGTGTGCGGTTGTAACTCGTGCCGATCACACAAATTCCTCTAATCGCAAAGCCGATGTAATCGTTCCTATCAAATTTAAAAAATAGAAAACAAAATAGAAAACAAGGAGTACTAATGAACATTCGCAATTCGATTTCCTCTGCATCCAAGATTTTTGTCACGTTGAGCTTGGTTATTTCCGGTATTGCTGCCACGCCAGCAGCATCTCAAGCTGCGCCAGTAGGTCCAACTATTACAGTCACAAAAACAGCTGGACTAAACCCAAATGGTGAGCTGGTCACAATATCTGGATCGGGATTTCTTGCTGATGGAACGTTGACCAATGGCACCCGGCCACCACTTGCTGGGACCTTTGGTGGTTTCTACGTCACCTTTGGAAAGTTTCAGGATGTGTGGAAACCATCAGTAAGCGCGCCATCTGGAAATCGTAAGAGCTCCCAGAGTGATTCCTCGAGAGTTAACTGGTTGGTACCCGCTGCAAATTTAGCAACAATTGGAGGAGCTGCTGCAGGTGGCGTTGCATTGAATCCGGATGGCACATTCTCGGTCAGCCTAAACGCTTCTGATGTCCTATTGGACGCGGCAAATGCAACTATTTTCGATACGTCAACGATTGGAAATTACGGAATCTATACCTACGGTGCATCTGGCGCAAACTACGCACCATTTGAGACTTACACGCCACTTGCCTTCGCGACGAGAGTTGCAGCATCTCCTTCAGTTGCAACACCAAACGTAGTGGGCATTCCAGAAAATTCAAAAATAATTTCAGACAAATTAAATTTTGGGCTACGTGAAAAGTCGTTATCAAAAGCAAATAAAAAGAAACTAAAGACGGACTTGCCTTCTTACGCCGCGGCATCACAGATTGTCATCACGGCGACTATTAGTCGAAGTGCAGGGACCTCAAGCAAAACCAATAAGAAAATGGCAAGGCAGCGAGCCAGCATGATTAAGAAATACCTTGTAGCAAACGGTGTGGGGTCTAGCAAGATTGTCATCAAAACAAAAAATGCAAAGTCTGGGACCAAACCATCGGTAAAAGTAGTGGCTAGTCCGTAATACTAAAAAAGCCAGCTAAGCACTAATTGCCTGGCTGGCTTTTTTTCATACCTAACAACCCTGGAACTACAAAACTCTGAACTGAATAAACTTCAGCCTCAAAATTACTGCCGGCTTCAATTCTTTTTGTCGCTGACTGGACCGCGCTGTAAACAAAATTGCAGGCTGACTCAATTGATTCAATTCCAAGCTCACGCACTGGACTCATCAATCCCAACATAAATTGACCATGGAGTGCGCGAACCAAGCCACGTAAATCAGCGGGTAAAGATACTTCACTGATTTCGCGAATTATGGAATGTTCGCCTGAGACTAAATGGGATAGTGAGGAACTTATCCAAACTTGAATTTGTTCAATCGCATCAGTCGAAGCAGAAACCTGGCTATCAATCTCATTGACTAAATCTGCAAGGTCATTGATAAGTAACTCAGCTAGTACGTGTTCTCGCGATGCGAAGTACTGATAAATCGCCGGCCGTGACATACCCGTGAGTTGGCCAAGGCGACTCATTGTTAATGACTCAACGCCATTTTCTTTTATCTGCGCTAAGGCGGCGTCAAGTATCTCTGCTTGACGACTGTCACGAGTATTGGAGCGCATAATTTAATTATGAAACACCTGCTCAAATCAGCAACTCAAAAAGTCCATAATCCTGCATTTTGAGTCCTATCTCACTTAATGGAGCCTCCTATCCGATTTGAACGGATGACCCTCGCTTTACAAGAGCGATGCTCTACCACTGAGCTAAGGAGGCTTGGCCAACAGTCCGCAGCCCTATGACGCTAGATCATTCTAGGAAACAAATCTTTATTTCCCAAAACGAGAATTTAATCTGTTACGGATTACGAATCTTCGCTATTTCATAGAGCGCTATACCTGCAGCAACGCCGGCATTTAGTGACTCAGTTTCATCAAACATTGGAATTGAAACAACCATGTCGCAGGTATCGCGAACCAATCGAGACATGCCTGTGGCTTCACCGCCCACAACCAAAACAATTGGGCCAGCCGCTAAATCTGCTTTAATGTCCTGGACAAATGAATCACCATCAGAATCTAAGCCGATTATGGTGCAGCCGGCGCGCTTGAATTCCACTAACGTGCGGGTCAAGTTGATAGCTCGCGAAACTGGAACTCGAGTCGCTGCGCCCGCTGAAGCTTTCCAAGCTGAAGCCGTCATTCCAGCCGCTCTGCGCTCTGCGACCAAGACACCATCCACACCAAATGCTGCCGAGGATCTAATTACTGCGCCCAAATTTCTTGGATCAGTTACCCCGTCAAGTGCCACAACAAATGGTGCCTCTTCATGATCAAATGACTGATCAAGTAAGTCAATTGGGTCCAAGTACGAATAAGGAGGGATTCGAAGCGCTACACCTTGATGCACTGCGCCATCTGTATTGCGATCTAACTCACCACGTGGAGATTCCAGAAATGGCAGACCACGATCGTTTGCTAGTTGCAAAATTTCTTTTACTCGGTCATCAGCGGCAATAAATTGCTGCATGTATAACGCGTTAGCAGGAATGTTTGCGCGCAGTGCTTCTAATACTGAATTTCGACCGGCTACCCATTCGATGCCATCTCGATCACGCGGGCGACTTACTCGAGTGGAGCCCCGTTTTTCAGCAGCTTTTACTGCAGCACGTTGTCGCTTGGCAGCTGGGTGTTTCTCACGCTCAGTCGCTTTTGGAGTTGGGCCACGGCCTTCAAGTTTTTGTTTACCTTGACCGCCGGATCCGGCGCTAGCTCCCTTTTTAGAAGTTCGAATTGCACCCTTACGCTTGGAATTGCCAGCCATTACTTCTCCAAATTCCAGCGCACACCATCTGGTGTGTCTTCTAGTGCGATACCAACATCGCGAAGTGAATCTCGAATAGCGTCAGCCGCTTCGAAAGCTTTATTTTCTTTAGCAGCAGCTCGAACTACGATTGCCTGTTGCACAAAGTAATCAAGTGCAGTTTCCAAACTTTCACTACTTTTACTTGAGTTATTCCAAGTTTCTGAAAGCGGATCAACACCGAGAACGTCTAACATTTTGCGAACTGACGCTAGGGCGCCACTGATTGCTGATGCCTTGGCTTTATTGGCCAATAAAGTATTTCCCTCACCAACCACTTCATGGAGCGCTGCCAAAGCTGAAGGAACATTTAAATCTTCATTCATTGCAATTTCAAAGTCTGCGCACATTGGGGTCTTAGTTAAATCAACTTCGCCCACAATTGAGTGCGCCCGCATAACGAAGTTCTCAATTCGCTGGAACGCAACTGCAGACTCTTGTAGCGAACTATCCGAGAACTCCAAATTGCTTCGGTAATGCGCACTAGCTAAATACCAACGTAATTCAATCGGCCGAACCCGTTTTGCTACTTCTGTTACTACCAATGAGTTTCCAAGTGACTTGGACATTTTTTCGCCAGCAGTTGTTACCCACGCGTTGTGTAGCCAGAAGTTAGCAAAGTTTTTTCCTGCAGCTTTAGACTGGGCAACTTCATTTTCATGATGCGGGAATACTAAATCGAGTCCGCCGCCATGAATATCAAAAGCATCACCCAAGTATGCGTGTGCCATGGCTGAGCATTCGATGTGCCAACCTGGCCGGCCCGCACCCCACGGTGTTGGCCAAGAAGGTTCACCAGGTTTCACAGATTTCCAAAGCGCAAAGTCGCGTGGGTCTTTCTTCCGAGAATCGCCTTCGGAATCGCCAGCTGGCAATAGGTCATCTATTTTCTGACCAGAGAGTTTTCCATAGTCTGCAAATGAACGAATATCAAAGTAAACATCGCCAGCTGCTGCATAAGCGTGGCCCCGTTCAATCAAAGTTTGCATAAGTTCAATCATTTGCGTGATGTGGCCAGTTGCCCGCGGTTCAACAGTTGGAGGAGTGCAACCAAGGATGCTGTAGGCATTTTGGAATTCACGTTCGTAATGCGCAGCAACTGCCCACCATGGTCGATTTTCAACAGATTCTTTTGCCAAAATTTTGTCATCTATGTCAGTCACATTGCGAACGAGTGTGACTTCGTATCCGTTGTTTCGTAGCCATCGCGCCAAAACATCAAATGCCACACCGGAGCGAATGTGTCCAACGTGCGGCGCAGATTGAACTGTTGCGCCACATACGTACATCGACACCTTGCCGTCAATTAACGGGGTGAAGTCTCGGACTGCTCGAGTGGCAGTGTCATAAAGTCGCACGGATCAAGGTTACCGATCTGTGGTTCGTTCTAATAATGCTGAAGCTATTGCCGCAACGCCCTCACCTCGGCCAGTAAGTCCAAGGCCATCTGTTGTAGTGCCTGCTACTGATACCGGCGCACCAGAAAGTGCCTTCGACATGGCAACTTGGGCTTGCTCTCTACGAGATCCAATTTTTGGCGAATTTGCAATTACTTGAACGCTGACATTAACAATGCGCCAGCCCGCATCGCTAATTATTCGATTAACTTCTTTCAGCAATGTCTCGCCTGTGGCCCCAGCCCACTTAGGATCACTCGTTCCAAAAACGCAACCTAAGTCGCCTAAACCTGCTGCAGATAAAATTGCGTCACACGTCGCATGAGCTGCAACATCACCATTTGAATGACCTTCGCAACCTTTTGATTCCTCTGGCCAATCCAAACAAGCCAGGTTCATTGGGACTCCCGAAACTAAAGGATGAACATCAACGCCAGTACCAACACGAATATTACTCATGTGAATCCTCCAAGAAACTTAAGGCATATTTAACATCGGCCATGGTTGTAATTTTTAAAGCTCGCTCATCGCCAGCAACTGTTTCCACAACAATTCCAAGGGCGTCCATCAATCCCGCATCATCCGTTGCCACTACAGCTGGATCTTCATGCGCAAGATCTAACGTTGCACGATCAAATCCCTGAGGCGTCTGAACTCGGCGCAATTGATTTCGATCTACGGTCTCAATGGCGATGCCATGATTGTTTACGCGCTTAATAGTGTCCACCAAGGGTAAAACTGGAATTACTGCCTTTGCACCATTTCTAATTGCAGCCACAATATCTTGGGCAACTTTTATTGGAACAAGTGGACGAGCGGCGTCGTGCACTAGAACTATGGTGACATCTTGCGGAACTTTACGAAGCGCTTTTGCAACTGACTCTTGTCGGTGCACGCCACCAGAAACTATATGAATCTCCGCGTCCACTTCGGCAAGTTGGATACTTGCTTCATCGAGGGCATCTTCGGGAACTGAAGCAATAATCACGTCCGCGACTGAACTCATTGCATGAGCGCTACGGGTTAATAAACTCAGGCCACCTAATTCCAAAAATGCTTTTGGAATTTCCGCGCCTAAGCGAAGTCCTAAACCAGCGGCAGGAATAATTGCCGCCACTCTTCCAGCAGCAGCGTCTGACATTAGGAAGCTAGAACCTCGTCAAGAGTTTCTCCAGCTCGCACTTCGTCAGTTTTTTCAGCGAGCGCGATCTCACTAATTAACTGGGTGCGGGCACGCGCCAACATGCTTTTTTCACCAGTTGAAAGTGGCTTCTTTTGGGAACGACGCCATAAGTCGCGCACAACTTCGGCAACTTTAATTACGTCTCCAGAGGAAAGTTTTTCAGTATTAGCTTTAAATCGACGAGACCAGTTAGCTGGATCCTCTACATATGGCATACGTAAAACGCCGTAGACCTTTTCCAAGCCTGCCTGACTTGTTACATCGCGCACTCCAACTAAATCAACATTGTCGGCTGGGACTCGAACCGTCAGATCACTCTGGTGAACTTTAAGGACTAAGTACTCGCGCTCTTCGCCCTTGACGGTTCGTTTTTCCTTGGAAATGATGTCCGCTGCGCCATGATGTGGGTATACGACAGTTTCCCCGACTTTGTAAGCCATTTATATTGATCCTTTGATTAACTACAAGATAGAAGTTTACCATGCGACACGCCGTATTATTGCCATAAAAACCCAATAAACAATGGGTTTTTTAGTGAATTTAAAGAGTCTCTAGTTTGCTAGTCGAAGTCGATGTGGAGTTATTCTCTAATATCTGCGCAAGTAGGCTGGTAACTAACGTTAGCCAAAACCTGAACTTCCACTAAAAGAGGAAATCACTTATGCCCCGAAAGACCTTCGCATTCGCCGTTATTTTAAGTACAGTAACCGCGTTACTGGCCGGATGCGCATCTGGATTTGATGCTGCAACTACCACTCAGCGTGACTCCGGAAATGGCCGAAGTGCTGATGTAGGTTCCCTTCAAATACGCAGTGCCACCGTAATTGTAGATCCAGCCGATCCCACTCGGGCAACAGTATTGATGACGATCATTAATAATGATGACACGTTAGATGACGCTCTAATTGAAATTGCAACTGCCGAAGGTGTTGCAGTTGAAAGTGAAGTTCTGATTGCACTTCCAGCCCGACAAGTTGTAAACATTGGCTTTAATTCAGAATATCGAATTGTTTTAACAAGCGAATCTGGATTAGTACCAGGTCAATTTGTTAATGTCTCGTTTTTTTTGGAAAGCGGCCAATCGGTTCCACTCTCAATGCTCGTACATGAAAAAACTGGAATTTATTCGGAGACTGAGATTCCGGCGAAAGCAATTGTCGCGCCTGCAGTTGTTCAACCAGCTCCAGCACCGAGCGCTTCTTAAAGAATATCTAAGGTGTCGGTTCTTCGCTCGGCATGTCAGTCGGTCCTACCTCTGACTCCTCAACGGGCTCTTCACTCGGCAACTCATCAATAACTTCTTCTTCTGGCGCATCAGTAGGTGGGATAGTTGGTTCAGGCAAACCGATTGAAACAGCGGTAACACCAGCAATGCGAATCGGCTCGGGGAGTTCAATAAACCCCGCAGAGTTCATCTCGCCCTGGGAATCAAGTCGTAATGCAAACAACGCAAACGCTCTACCTGCGATTTCGTTGGGACCCGCACAAACTGAAATCACAAATTGATTAATCGCTTGCCATGGCTCTAGTGCTGTGTCGCTGCCTGGTGGGGGTAGCGCAGGCAAACTTGAATCAAGCTCCGCGGTGACTATTGATCCAGTTGTCAAAGGGCTCATTTGAGTTCCCGCCGTAACAATTGTCTCGGTATTTACGTATACCGGTTCCAAATCTGGCGCTGTTTGAATACTAATTGTCGTGAGTGCATTGTTAGTCGTAAATGATGCGGGCAACACTGCAAGAGTTCCCTCGACTTCAACTTCTGTTAACACGGCTTCTGAATCGAATTCTTCTGTGGCAATTAGGTTTGCTGGGATGTTTGGCCATCCTTCCGGATCTACCCGAGACATCCATGAATCGAGCGCGACCAAATCATGGGGGCGAGCACTGGAGCGCAAGTTAACTGGAGTGTCAGATAATTCAAGATCTGGATTTAGATTTTGTAATTCGGAGTCTGCCCATGATGTCATTTGCCCAGATAGCGCCCTATGTAGTAACGACGGACTGAAAATGACGCCATCGAGGCCATCGACAGTTACTAACACAGAGACCGAATCAATTCCTATTGGAGCTTGATAAGAAACTGTGCAAGACACTGGATCGGTTTCGCCAGCCACTACAACATCAGCTGGTGTAAATGTATCCGAGACTGTTCCTGTAAATTCGTTGCAGTTTTCAGCCAGTCCATCGACCCATAGTTGGGCTACCTCAGTTAATTCTGGAGTTGCTGCGATTGTTAGGTCGCTTGTTATACAGGTTACGTATCGCTCTGCAAGTTGTGCTTTAAATTCAGGTGGCATTGGAGGTGTGCATGCTGAAAGAACTAAGATTCCGATTGTTGCAATGAGAAAACGCTTCGCAGTCATCTTCATCTTCATTTTTCCTCCACTTCATAACCGTTAAATTTTAAAATAGAAGTGTGTGTGACCACTTGAGGTGGCCACACACACTTCTAAACGCACTATTTACTTATTGCTTAACTTCCAGCCTTTGCGAAGAAAAGCGCCTGGCGGTAATTGGTGCCTGTAAAGCCGGCGTATCCAGTTGCCGGCTTCTTGCTGCATGTGTCTACTGCGAATACTGCAAATTCCTTAGCAGCAGCACCTGCTTCGCCACGATTACCCGATGGAATCATTAGGTAGGTAACGATAGAGAGGTTGTATCCACCCTTTGCTTTCGCAGTGAAGTCAATGTCTACTTCGCCGTTGCCTCTGATCTTTTGCTTAGATAAGAATGCAGATGCAGATTTCACTGTTGGCTTTACAAACTGACCTTCAGCATTTTTTAGCGAAACCATTGTGACTTTGCGGTCAAGGTCAGAAAGATCAGCGTAACCGATTGCTCCTGGTGTGTTGTTCACTTTGTAGGCCATATCAGTTGAAAGTGGAACTGAAGCCCCTTGCTTGCCAACCCAAGTTTGATTTGCAGCTGGCCAAGAACCCCCGATAGTTTCCTGTAAGTAGTTTTGAACGTTCTGAGTTGTGCCGGATGCTGTGCCACGGTAAACCACAGTGATCGCAAGATCAGGCAGTTTTGCCGTCTTGTTCAACTTCTTAATTGCTGGGTCATTCCAATTGGAAATTGAACCATCAAAAATTGCACCAAGGGTTTTTGGGTCAAGGTCTAGGCTTTTAACACCCTTAACTTTGTACACAAGACCCACTGCGCCGCCAATTACTGGAACAATAATGTGTCCCGGCTGAGCTTCCTTAGCGCCATAAACTG